>WLWD01000754.1_pt1 | contig 139114 bp, 114 predicted proteins | sample 6712731 | NCBI WGS metagenome assembly WLWD01 (sample SAMN12718690, study PRJNA576275) | sponge metagenome | isolation source: marine sponge | host: Mycale hentscheli | place: New Zealand: South Island, Marlborough, Capsize Point | collected 2014-11-01
TCATATTTTTAATACAATATGTTCATGTCCAATAAGTAAAGTACAAATTTTAAGGGTGGCCGCACATAGTTACGCGCACGCCGGTAAATCGGACCCAAAGATAATTACCCGCCAAAACCCGCTAGTTTTATACATTGCGTATAGGAACAATCGCGTGATCCGGTAGAAGTATATTTCTGCGTAGTTCGCGTGCAGCTGTGCTGTTGGTTTACTGTTTCCTTCTTGTGGGTAATCTGAAATAATCAGCTGTTATGGGTTCCAAGAAAAACCAAAAAAAAGTAGGGTAGTCAGGAAGCTCAAGCAGCAGCTTTTTGTGGCTAGATCTAAGAGATTCTGCAACCACCAAGGTATTTCCATACCAAAATAGAGTTCTTACTGCTCTGTGAACTCAGATTCTACGGTTGCATTAGTCCCAGGCTTGCCTGGTGATAGCAGCACTTCTGCTACATTGGATACAGAGCCAGAAATTTTACCACAAATGGTGTGTCAAATTATAAATCAAATACACAATCAATAATGTAAAAACAAATGTTTAGGATTACATTTCTGGCACTTCTGGTAATGGTCAGGATTCCATCACTGGCAGTACTGGTAATGTTCACTCTTCCTTCGCTGGCAGTCTCAGCAATCCACACATGGTTTGTTTAAAATAATAATAATAAATAAAAATAAAAATAAAATATTTCTTTCAGGATTCCATTCCTGCCAGTCCTGTCAGCATTTCAGACCTTGTCACGGATGGTTCTGTTTATGTCCAGAATTCCTCTCATTGCAGTCGTAGCGATCCACACATGGTTTGTAAAAAAATAAAAAATGAAAAATTTAAAATATTTATTTCAGGATTCCATTCCTACCAGTCCTGTCAGCATTCCAGACCTTGTCACAAATGGTTCTGTTGACATCCAGGATTCGGCTCATTGCCATCGTAGCAATCCACACATGGTTTGTAAAAAGAAAAAAAATGAAAGAAAAAGTAATATTTATTTCAGGATTCCATTCTTGCCAGTCCTGTCCACATTCCAGATCCTATCACTGATGGTCCTGATGATGCCCAGGATTCCGTTTATTGCAGTCCCAGCAATCCACACATGGTTTGCCGCATAAATAAAATATAAATCTATGATGCAACAACACAATTTTTAGGATTCTGTCCCTGGAAGTCCTGCTAACATTCAGGATTCCTCCATTTACAGTCCTGGACTCATGGATAGTAAAAAAAAAAAAAAAAAAGGAATACATAAATTAAAATTATGATGTAAAAATGTTCAGCATTCCAGTCTTACTGAAGTTCACGAATCCTTCACTGATAGTCCTGACAATGTGATTGAAATGTCAGAAAGCACTACTGCTGAGCCAGAACTATCCTCATCTTTGGTCAGTTCTATAATAATAATAATAATAGTAACTGCTACTGGTGAGCATAGTAGAAAAATTAATGTTAAATATAAATGCTACAATAAGAAGAAAAAACCCAGTAGATTGTCAGCATACCTGTTTTGCAGGAAGTCGAAGGCAACTCATTAGTTGCACAAGCGTTGGTCACTGCTGCCAAACATGTGGGATTCCCTAGTGACTTAGTGGATGAAATTTCGGAAATCGTGGCGGCAATATTACCCAGTGTTGTCATTCTTGATAACGGGTAACATACATGCTGACTATGAACGCATAGGAGGTTTGCTAGGCTTCCCGGCATGTTCCAGTACCCAGTGGAGTCGGATTGTGAAGAGGTTGGAGGAGTGTGTCTCTGACTTGGCAGAGTGGTCCTGTAGTCAGGTAAGGAAGGAAATAATGGAGCAAGGTGAAAGTAAAAAATGGATGGCTTCATTTGATGGATTTTACCTGACTCGGGGCCACTACTCCAATAACTCCTCCGCCACACTCCATGACTACTCCACTGGGAACATCGCTTGGTTTGCCCACAGAACCAAGCGTGGTCCAGGACACAACTGGACAGGAACCTCAGCTGGAGCCGAAACGGACATGCTCGATGAGCTTCTCGGCAAATCAAAGGAGGCTGGGTTTTATGTCAAAGAACTCGTCTGCGACAAAGACTCGGCCACCAATGCTACCTTCTGCCGATATTTTCCAGAAGGAATGATAACTTATTGCAGCAATTATAGTACCAAGAATCTGCACAAGGCATTGGAAAAAATAAAGAAGTATAAGTGTGAGGTAAACATACACATTTTGCGTATTTAATAAATAAATAAATAAATAATTAAATAAATAAATCATATATTACTTTAATATGTAGTGCAAGGCGGACCAGTTCCATTGCAGACGGATGTCAGATGGCATGCTGAATTCGTGCAAGTCAGCTCTGAGCACCCATATTGCTTCGGATGATGTCCAGGGGGCAGATAACCCTTTGGAGGCTTTTTCGAAGGGAATCATGAATTTCATCGAGCATTATTGCCATGATAAGCACACATCATCCTGGTGTTACCATCCTAAGGTAGACAATGAAGTTTATAACATTAAAACAATTATTGTTGTTGCGGATTAGGTGAATCCTGATGGAACTCCATACAGGTCAAAAAACTACTTTACCTGCAAGTCGCAGGTTGCAGGATTTTCCACTCTTTTGGAAGAAATGTCTGCATACCCGCAAGACTATGTGTCAGATCATGGCAGACTGACAACAAACACAGTTGAAGGTTTCCATGGTCTGGCACTAGTCTACCGCGACAAGCGGACTGATCTGTCTCACACCCATTATGTTTGCAAGACGAACATGGCAGTATGTCATAAGACTAGCTGGAAAAAAAAATGAACAACAAAAATTAATATATATATAATATATATATATATATACATATATAACAAAATAAAGGTAACCAAAAAATTAATTTACACTCATATTGAAACAGAATCTTGGACCAATCTGAAAAGCACTTTGCTTCTTAAAAATGGGGGTTGACATGCCAGCTAATGCAGTCACTTCCATATTGAAGGAGCAAAGGGAGTGGGTAAAGAAGTGCTGCAAGAGGTCGACTAAACTATACCTCCACAAAAGGTAAGTATCAGCTATTAATAAAATAATTTGTAATTTACTGGCAAAAATCATATATAATATGTGACAGTGCCTAGGAAAAGGGACCTTTTCCGTAAAAAAATTAAAAATGAGTTATTCATACCACTGTGTAGAGCACTTCTTATGGAGTATTTTGATATCAAGTTTATAGGCAAGCGCTCCTTGGTTCACTAAATATACGAGCGGCAATCTGACCATTTTGAGCACAGTTATTTCGAGAAAACTGCAATTAAAACTTCTTATTCAATTTCTCGCGGAGTTAACGTTGAATTCCGTAATCTAACCGGAAGTCCGCGTTACGGGTTACGTAAGACTGTTACTTATGCTTGGAAAATGGTGGCGATCAGCTGAACGGCAGTAAGTTATAGTTGGGGCCTCCTACTTCATTGATGGGGGAGGCCTTACTCAGTTTAGACCCTACATTGTGTAAGAGTACTAGACAGGTATGTCTTTAAATAGCACTGGATGCGTATAGACATAATTTTGCAGGCCGTTTGTGCTTTTTTTTTTTTTTTTTCTGTTTCCAACAGTTTGATAGTTACAGTAAGTCATTGATACAGTCACTCTTTTAGAAATGATCAACTAGCTTGGTTTGTTAGTTCACTGGCTAGCTAAGTTTAGGATTATATTTGTCTTGCAGCCAGCTTGTTGCCTGTATTGGAACAAATGAACAATAGGAATCTCTTTAAATCAATGAACAAAAATGATGGACTTTCAAAATGTGTTGCCTTCTCTTGTTGTAGTGTGACAGAAGTCCTCATCATCACTGAAACCTTTGTCCAGTCAGAGACTTGCTGATTCTTCTATTGTCTTCACAAAAGTAGTCCCAGGAGTCTCCAGGTCTGCAGGCTCCAACTACAAGACTCCATAAATAGCAACATCAACCTATATAGCTTGATTATTCACATTTACTATTTCTATTCTGTTGCTGCAATGCTAACAAAAACTTATAAGAATATTTACCCGCGATTATCCGAGGTAGGGGTAATTTGTTGCTTGGCAACAAATTGAATTCGCCCACGATTTTCAATTACTCGCGGGTTGGATTTCCGTGCACGCACGGAAGGTCAAAATAGAGAGTAAAAGGTGACTGTGTTTAAACAGGGCGCTCGGACCTTTAACAACGGTTTCAGCCACTCAAATTTGGTGTCAGTGTAGCTAAAGGGTAGGAGATACCTGTGGGCCAATAAAAAGAAAACCAAAAAAAAATTTTTTTTGTCGGTGTTTGGGCTCTACTGTACATTTTTGATGTTACGTAAAAGGTCCCTTTTCCTAGGCACTGTCACATATACTATATCACTTATTTTTAATAGAAACTTACAGAAGAAGGCTAAGAAAGCTCGGTATGAGCTGGAGAAAATCTATATGGAGAGGCTACGACGAGCTGGATATAATGTTGGGGAATATACTGGAGATGGCTTGGGAGAGTCCATGTCTGTAGAGCTCCAGTCTGCTGAAGAAGGCACTGTAGATGCCAGTCCTGAGGTGGAACACCAGGAGTTGGAAGAGGATGATGATGATGATGGTGTTGACATTGGAAGTGACGATCATCCTCTTCTTATCTTCTATGATTGTGAAGCGACAAGGCTGAGCATCTACAGTGATCACATCACAGACATTGCAGCGAAGGTTGTGGCATGCCCAATACCATTGCAGCAACCAACTTTCTCCAGTTTGGTCAGAACCACCCGACGTATTCCTGCACCTGGTAATTTATACATATATATATATATATAATATTAACAATAACAGTATATACACCTTATGTTGTAAATAAATATCAATCCAGTGACTAGAATCACTGGCATTTCCCAAGCTATGCTCAGGAATGAACAGCCTCTCTCATCAGTACTACCCCAATTCCTACAGTGGGTAACTTCGGTTACTGCTGAGGTCAGCGACGCCACTAGTACCTCTCACTTCCCTGGTATAGCTATTGATTTGTTTTCAAATGTGTTTGCATTTCAATATAAATGTAGTGTTAATTGCTCACAATGGTTTCAGCTTCGACTTCCCAATTTTATTGTCAGAAGTGGAAAGCCGGGGTATACCTTTGTCAATCTTTGAAAACCATAATGTTCATTTTAGTGATCCACTACCTCTTCTACGTGTGGTAATCAAGTTTAACTACTCTATTAGACAATATTATATACATATATATATATAGAATACCTGCATTGTAGATGAAGAAGGATGGACATGAGCATCTAAAAGGGATTTCTCTGGCAATGGGCAAGCTACACAATAAAATAGAGGGGAAGGATTTTGAAGGCAAGTTACAAATTGTATTCTTGTCCTGGGCATACACAATCTAAAATTAATAGGAGCACATCGAGCACTACCTGATGTACAGGCTATGGAAGCAGTACTTACCCACCCAAAGTTGGTCAACTGCCTCTCCAAACTAGAAATTCGCCATCCTAGCATAGAACTGAGACAGTGGGTACAACAAAAAAGTGCTCACCATCGTAAGATGGCTTTAACAAAGGGATTAGGGAACTGCATTACAGCACCACAAGCTACAAGGCTGGACACTCTGGGCATTGTATTGACAGATTTGGTGCACTTGAAAGACACCACTGACAAGGAGGGCTTTCTCTCAAATTTAAAGGAAAAGGGCGTGAGGAGCAAAGTTTTGAGGGAGAAGTTGCAACAGGCAGTGATGCGGCTTCCCTAGCATAGTAGCTAGTAGAGTCTCACAGACCCTTCTTGTACGTTTCAATGATATACCTTTACTACATTTAAAACATGCATCTTTATTGTGCAGTATTCCAGCCAACATTTTAACAATTTTAGTTCCCATGGGTAATGCCTCCGTGGCGGGAATGGAAAACACTGTAATATTTATATCATAGTGGCTAAATTACTCACTACACAAAGGGAAGTTACTTTTGCCTTTCTTCTTGTTTATGTTACATATAGTATTCTTGAATGTTTTGTGTTACACAAACCTTCTGTTGTAGTGTCTTCAACTGCAGGTTCCATATGGTCATGTCCAACGCAAAGAACTCCTCGAACTCCTCATTTGAGCGGCAGGATCCAGCAGGCTCAATTCGACGAGGCAGAGGGCCCGGCAACACACTCCGAAACCTTCACCGTTTCCACGAAACTGCCTTTATTGCAAACTCTCTTGTTATTACAGTGTTGATGTTTGTTTTGTTTTGCCGTAGGGCTCTTTTTGGAGCCGCTCAAACTGATATTTATTATTGCTCGTATAGATATCGTAAGAAAAATAGGGGGAGGGGTTATTTCATATGAATTGCGAGTGGAATAGAAGTATCCAATTTTGAATAAGTTTTTCTTGGAATCAAATAATGAGAACGACTATATTTTTTGCACACGTGTAGAACACACAAAAAAGAAGGGCACCACAATTTGAATTTTTCAAAATCTTATAAAAGGAAAAAAAATGTAAATAAATCATAAAGTAATATTGAAATGGAAAAAAACTCGTTGTCTTGCCCTAGAGTATCGTCTTGGCTTGCGGCGTACAAAATTCTGGAGCTCCAACTTGCCGCACCGCTCCAAAAAGTTGTTTCAAAGTTTTACATCGGGGATCCTTCTAGTATAGTAGAGTAGCCCTGCAAATAAAGAAAGTAGCAGAATCGTGCTTAGCAACCAACCGGTAAAAATTGCGTGGGCGGTGTGCGGCCACCCTTAATATAATTGTGGAATGCAACCACCAGTATATTCATTGTTGATAATTACCTATATAGCTATTTCCATAAAACGCTATAATTTAGGGAGAGTGGATAAATTATAGGGGGGAAAATAGAACTTCTCACAAAATCTAAATGATTGATATAACAATTCTAATTACTTTGTTTTACCTTATCATCAACATTACAAAAAACAAAAACAAATGTAGGTGCACGATGGCAAACAAGAAAAACCAACGAAATCACCGCAATAACCACTGTCGATCAATGCAGAGAAGATGGAGTGCTGCAAAGTACAGAGAAAAGAAGGTTAAGAGTCAAGCTCATCCCTCCACAGAAAATTGTGACAAATTAGAAGGCTCAAGAATTATCAATCTGGACAAGTTGCAGCAGTATGTTAATGAATTAACAACACATGCCGCAAAGTGTGGCAGTCAAATAATACTGAGTGGAGAGCAAAAATCTGGCCTTGCTTCAATCATTTCTAGTCATTGTTTAAAGTGCTCTTTTATTATTCCATTGACAACATCAAATAAAGAATCTGGCCCTAAAGGAATCTCACACTGGGAAATAAATCTGGCTGCTGTGTGGGGACAAATGTGTACGGGAGGCGGCCACTCTAAACTTAAAGACAATATGAGTATATTGGGTGTACCTGTTATGTCTCCAAATAATTTCATCAATACTGAACGAAGTATTGGGCAGTGGTGGCAAAATCAGCTGCAAGATGAAATGAAAGAAGCTGGTCAGGAAGAAAAGAGGTTGGCTATTCAAAGAGGAGACTACCACGAAGGAGTTCCGGCAATTACTGTTATTGTGGATTCTGGTTGGAGCAAACGGTCACATAAACATACGTATAATGCCAAATCGGGGGTTGGTGTGATTACTGGCAAAGAAACATGAAAAATTCTTTTGGAAGATTTCTGTCAGGCTGAAGAGGTCCATGGTGTTCGGTATGTACAATTTATTGGGGATGGGGACAGCTCAGTTTATCCTATGCTATTGTAGCAAGTACCTGGATGGGGGAGGTACATCGAGAAGCTTGAGTGTGCAAATCATAGCTGTAAATGCTACAGATCTGCTCTAGAAAAAGTTGGTGCAGGAGAAGCCTCACTACAAAGGAAAGGGTGGTTTGACCCAGGTGCAATGCAACAGCGACTAACAAGTGCAGCACGCTGTGCTATTCGAATGCGAAGCCAAGAAACTGATGTCAAAAAAGCTGTAAAAAAGCTAAAGCAAGATCTTAAAAATGGGCCTTTTCATTGCTTCGGAGTGCACACAAAATGTAGCCCAGACTTCTGCCAGAAAGCAAAAGAGAAGTTATCTGAAGAACACCAGGAGTCTATTGGTGATGAAGATGTCTGTGAAGAATTCTCTGACCTCATTGAAGGTACCTGTAACTAAATAATAAAAATATTTTAATAATTGAATGTAATGAAGTCATTATTTGTAAAGCAAAAAATATATAATAAATTACACTGCATTTCTTAAATGTATGGTTAGTACCTGATATAATCATAAAATGTATTATTTTTAAATTTAATTATAGAGTCTGCCAATGCTATTGAGGAACAGAGATTACTATGGGAAAAAACGATGAAAGATACTTTGCCGGCAGAAACTGATGAAAGTGTAACTGAAGTGAATCCTCAGTTAATGCATGATATCCAGTTATTAGTGAGTAGATTAGTTTGTAAGTCTGAGAGATTAATTACAAATTGTACTACTAACCTTGCTGAGAACTGGATGCACATAAGGTGCAAGTTTGATGGTGGCAAAGTGGCGAATAGATCACAGAGTGGGTTGGGAAAATCGCTGTTATGGTGCCGGTATACAAAAGAATGTTGGTAAAACCTGGGGACCAATTATGTGGGAGAAGATGACAGGCAATCCCGCAAATTGTATTTTTGGCACTGCTGTGGACGCTTCTGCTAAGAAAGCAGAATGAGACAAGAAAAGAAAATCTACCCAAGAAGCTAAGAATACCTGGGGACCAATTATGTGGGAGAAGATGACAGGCAATCCCGCAAATTGTATTTTTGGCACTGCTGTGGACGCTTCTGCTAAGAAAGCAGAACGAGACAAGAAAAGAAAATCTACCCAAGAAGCTAAGAATAGCAGACGAAAGGGAAAATTTTCAAAAGCTGACAATTCTTTGGCAGCTCGCAAAGCATATTCTCGGCATGACGGAGGAATAGAAGTAGAAGATCATGTGGCTGATATTTCATCAGATTACCTAAAGGAATTGTTTAAAAAAACACTACTCATTGCAAGTTGTTGTTACTGCTGAAAAACGGGACATCATTGAACTGGAAACAAGACAACAGAGCAGATGTAAAGTATGGAGGGAAGAACGAATGAAAAGAATCACAGCATCACATGTTGGAGGAATTGTGAAGATGCGAGCGGCAACTAAAAGAAGCAAGAAAGTGAAAGAGATGTTGTACACCACCTTCAAAGGCAACAAAGCTACCATGTATGGTATGCTCATGGAAAATGTAGCACAGCAGAAATATGTGGAGAAACAGCAACAAAACCATCCTGGTCTAAAGACTGAGCCATCTGGACTAGTTGTTAGTTTGGAAAATCCTTGGCTGGCTGCTAGCCTTGATGGCAGAGTAACTGACCCAAGTGCAGCCCAACCTATCGGGTTAGTGGAATATAAGAATCCATATTCGACAAGGGACTCAACAATTGAAGAAGCCTGTGCGAGTAAGGGATTTTGTTTGGAGAAAACAAAAAATGGAGAAGAGATGGTATACTCACTGAGGAGTAGGCATAACTATTATTATCAAGTACAGTGCCAGTTGTATTGTTGTAATCTTGAGTGGTGTGACTTTGTTGTGCACACTGAAAAGGACATGCATATAGAACGTATTGAGAGAAACAAGGATTGGTGGGAGGAACAACTGCCCAAACTAAAAGAATTTTACTTTAACAGTTTACTACCCGAGTTAGCGAGCCCCAGATATAGAAATGGAGGTATAAGGGAGTCTGGAGAACAAATCACTTCAACAATGTAGTATTATTTTCATTACTGTTTTTTTCCCCAGCATAGTTGTTAAATACATGTAATTCCAATGAACCACGAGTTGTACTGTTAATCCCCTAACCACTTGTGTGACCACAGCTAAAACCATAACACTTACCACAGTGGCTTAGGACTTAGCCACTGTGGTTCATTTAATGAGGCTAAAAAATGAGTGGGCAGAAAGGGTCATCGTAACCTTAATGTGTACAAAATTTACCTGCCAACCAGTGGCTGCTAATCATCCACTTCGTTAGGCCTAGTGGAGGGTTGCATTCCTTGGGTTCTCCCTGCAGGCAGTCCTTCCTTGGATTAGGCTTTTTCTGCTCAGGAGTCTCCGCCCGCCTGTCTAATTCATTTATGAAGCTGCGACAGAGGAAGTAAAATAATATAAACAAGGTAATAACAAAGCAATGCATATATTGAAATATTTACACCTAGATCTCTACACAGGCTTGTGAACAATCATGTGTTCGCCTTCACTGTCACTCGACTCCTCGGACATACAATTAATTGTTATGTCTTTCATCCTATCCTTCTCCTCAACCACCACAGCTTTTCTTCTACGTTCTAGTAACTGCAAATAGAACAACAAAAAAATTTACATTAATTACATATTTTAAAAATTAAAAACATTTCCCACCTCTTAACCCTTTCGTTCCCAATCCCGCTTAAAGGCGGGTGAAGACCGGTTGGCTTCTCCAAATTTAAAAAAATAGCATCTAAATAAGCTTTCAGCCAGGGCTGCTTCGACAGTACCTCACAGCAGTTGCGTTTATTTCTTTTCTATCAGGGTGTTGGTGGACCAGACCCCGTCAACTCTGATACTGACAATGGAAGTCAAGAAGATGATCGATGTAAGCTTGTAAAACTAGCAAGCTTCTGTTGTGGAAAGGACTTATTAATAGCTATATTGAGATAGAGAAAGCTGTTTAGCTATAATATTTCATTGAGTTTTGAGATTTGAAAGTGGGTTGTGGTTTGTTGAACAATTTCAAATTTTGAAAAAAAATTTATTTTTTTTACCAGAATGTACTACTAGGACCAGATGTGTATGCAGTCACCGACCCGATTGTGAAGAGGGATTGTGAAGAGGACGCAGATGAGGCAACAGGAGCAGAGTCTTCCAGTAATTAAGGAGAAGATGCCCGACCTGGCGAAGTACACTCGGAGCCCCACCCCCCCCTCCCAAACAAAAATCCTGTATGAAACCGCATACAATACATCATAAAGTTGCAATTATATAGGATCATGAACAATTTGTTGTTTGTATTACAAATATCTTTGTTGTTTGTGTTTTTGTGTATATGAAATTGTTTTGTAGCGGAGCTCGACGTCCGATGGCATATGATTTTTGTAGACACTCATAGATGTCTCCTACATGATCACAATCAGCACCAAACACAACAAACAACATATTTTATTGTTGAACTAATATAATATTGGTATACAATACATCAAACAATATTATTTCTATTCTTTATTTTATTTTTATTGATGGGAAAAGTGGAATTTTTTGGGAAAAAATTTTTTTTTTTAAAGTATTAGTAGAGAGCCTAAATATTATTCAATTTTCTCAATCAAAAAATGAGGGGAATCCCAAACTCTTGGTCTATTTAGTGATATATGTGGTTTTCCCAGCCAGCATCGAGTTAAAAAAATAAAACGGTAATGCTATATTCCGCGGTAGAAGATTAGATTTTTCCGCGCGCGTCCAAACAGTTCGGGAACGAAAGGGTTAAAGGCATGTTGCCCACAGTTTGTACTGCATGTAATATTTGTTTAACCACTTGACATTATGCTATACCTCCTTATCCAACCTGCACATCAGACTTGTTTTTTTGTTTTGTTTTGTTTTAATAGTATGAGTTACACACTTATCATCATTACTTCTCTCCCTGCATTTAATAACATTGAAACCTTATATGATGTGAGGTGTGAGATCAGGGAAAACATACCTTAACCCTTTCGTTCCGGATCCCGCTTTAAAGCGGGTGAAGACCGATTGACTTCTCCGAATTTTAAAAAAATAGTTACTTTATAGCTAGAACCTTCAGATTGCATACACAGGTGCCCAATGCATTGGAGAAGCATCTAAAATAGCTTTCAGCCAGGACTGCTTCAACAGTACCTCACAGCAATTGCGTTTATTTCTTCCTCGGCAAAAAAAAAAACATCGGTTCTCCGTCGAATTTTTAAAAAAGTTACCTTCTTCACAGCAGCTTCATTTATGGATCCAGTCATCTCCAGAGCTTTGTAGAAGCAGCAAAAAATTGCTTGAGCTCAGTAGCCTTCCATAACACATTGAAACAACCGCTTCTTTGCCGACCAAGACTTCGGTTTGACTTACTGTCTTCTCCATTTTTTATAAAATCGCCAGTTCAACTGGGGACCTCCCTATTACGTACAGTCTTAGGTAATGCTTATTACATCATAGGAAAAAAGTGAGCGTGTCGTGTGACCCCGGTAACTATGCAAAAAAAATGTTTTTCAAAGTCATTTTTTGGAAGATGGCGTCTAGAAGTTACAATGCGGTGCAAGTTTTAGACTTGCTTGATGTTGACTCTAGCGACTCAGGATCAAGCGGAGAGAAGGGAGACGACATCTAGGGCTATAGGAGGCCCTGTCAGGGTTGGTGGACCAGACCCCGTCAACTCTGATACTGAAAATGGGAGTCAAGAAGATGATTGAGGTAAGCTTGTCTTTCTCTTGTCTTTCTCTTGAAAAATAGCAAGCTTCTGTTGTGGAAAGGACTTATTTATAGCTATATTGAGATAGAGTAAGCTGTTTAGCTATAATATATATATATTTCATTGAGTTTTGAGATTTGAAAGTGGCTTGTGGTTTTTTGAACAAATTCAAATTTTCAAAAGAATTAAAAAAAGTTTTTACCACATATACTACTAGGACCAGATGTGAATGCAGTCACCGACCCCGATTATGCAGATGAGGCGACAGGAGCAGAGTCTTCCAGTCATGAAGGAGAGGATACCGGACCTGAGTCTTCCAATGATGAAACACGAATAGGCAGCAGGTTCCAGTGATGAAGAAGAGGAAGTGGCTCCTCCTGCTCCGAGTTCTGGACGTCCTCGCGGTCAGAGAAGGCGGGAATTGAAGAACAAGAGTCGGGTGGATGAGGTAGGGGGAGAGTGGAAGAAAGATGACAACACACCCATTGATATTCCATAATCTTTTGTGTGAAGGACCACAGACTTTGATATTTGTGGCTGCTCCCCCCCCCCCCTGAACATCCCAAAAGTTGTAATATGTATTGTTATTGTCGTTGTCGTTGTCTGTGTTTTTGTGGTGTTGTAGTGGAGCTTCACACTCGATGTATATGTGTGTGCGTGGAGTTGAAATGTTATTCTGGCGCTTCCAGATCTAACCGGGGAGGGAACGAACTCGGGGGGGGAGGGGGGTCTTTTCCAATCGGGGCTACTATGCCCATGTAAGTTGAATTTCATGTATGTGTGTGTGTGTACACCAGTCAATTTATATTATACATTTATTTTTATGATCTGTATTCACCTGTATCTTCTTTTTTCTAGTGTGTGTGTGTGTGTATGTGTGTGTGTGCATTTGTGGAATGAGAGAGAGCATCCGTGGACAAACAGTATGTGGCGCTTCCGGATTCAACCTGGGAGGGAACTTTCGATCTTTTTGGATCGTGACTACTATGCCCATGTAAGTTGAATTTCATGTGTGTGTGTGTGTGTGTACACCAGTCAATTTATGTGTAATAAATTATACATATATTTTTATGATCTGCATTCACCTGTAGCTTCTTTTTTCTTGTGTGTGTATGTGTGTGCGTGCATTTGTGGAAAGAGAGAGAGAGCAACCATAAACAAACAGTATGTGGCGCTTCCGGATCCAACCTGAGAGAGAACGAACTCGGTTGTCTTTTTCGGTCTGTGACATCATCCATGCCAGGTAAGTTGAATTTCATTTTTTCAACTTACTGATATTTGGGTGTCCAGCTAGGGCTGGGAGAGGGGGGGGGTTATGGTACAAGAATGTCAGTGAAAAGTAATGACGGGGGAGGGGGGGGGTTATGGTACAAGAATGTCAGTGAAAAGTAATGACGGGGGAGGGGGGTTATGGTACAAGAATGTCAGTGAAAAGTAATGACGGGGGAGGGGGGGGGCAATTCAGCGAGGCCAGCGGTTATGTTACAAATATCATTGTTGTCTTGTGTTTTTTTGGTATTGTATGGAGGTTCCGGATCCTATGGGAGGGATCGTTCAGTCTGTGACACCATCCATGCCGGGTAAGTTGAATTCCACGTGTGTGCTTGTACTGCTTTTCATTTTCAAAGTACACTTTCTCAATACATGTTTCTCTCATGTACAGTGTGGAGTATACATAGCAGGTGTTCATACAGTGGGAGGCTAGCGCTGGGTTCCCCCTAGAATTTTGGGAGTTGAATAGAAATGAACATTTAGGAAGCATTTATTTTTAGTCTGATATTGTATCCCATTATGTTCCTATCATAACTGAGCCTTTAGTGCATAGGACCGAACACTGATCATCAGTGTGAAGTATAGACTCGTATGCAAAGATGTGCATCAAAGTAGTGTAGTTCCAAAAAATGGGTGTGGCGAAGTACACTCGGAGCCCCACCCCAAACAAAAATCCTGTATGAAACCGCATACAATACATCATAAAGTTGCAATTATATAGGATCATGAATAATTTGTTGTTTGTATTACAAATATCTTTGTTGTTTGTGTTTTTGTGTATATGAAATTGTTTTGTAGTGGAGCTCGACGTCCGATGGCATACGTTCCTTGTGGACACTCATAGATGTCTCCTACATGATCACAATCAGCACCACACACATCTAACAACATATTTTATTGTTGAACTAATATAATATTGGTATATAATGCATCGAACAATATTATTTCTATTTTATTTTATTGTTTTATTGATGGGAAAAGTGGTTTTTTGGGGGAAAAAAAATTTTTTTTTTGAAGTATTAGTAGATGGCTTAAATATTATTCAATTTTCTCAATCAAAAAATGAGGGGAATCCCAAACTCTTGGTCTATATATGGTTGCTATGGGGTTTTCCCAGCCAGCATTGAGTTAAAAAAATAAAACGGCAATGCTCTATTCCGCGGTAGAAAATTAGATTTTTCCGCGCGCGTCCAAACAATTCAGGAACGAAGGGGTTAAGAGCCTCAAGTGCTTTCTTAAATGGCATTTTATGATAAAGCTCAGTGTATAGCCATAGAAACCATAACAGTAATGAGCAGCTGCTGCCTAATCGCGGGGAATTTCCCTTACTTTCCATATTTCTTCAGTGCGATCTCCGCGTAACATTAAATTGTAATTTCCGTTCACGCGTTTCTTCATAAATTCCTAGTTGAAGCAAGGTTTTTCAAGCGCTTCGTTTGGTCACTAGTTGGTGGAATTCAGCATTCAAATTTGGCGCACAGTTAGAGGAAAAACAAAGATTACTGTGAGGAAAAAAAATTTTTTTTGAATTTTTAAGTAGTACTTGGCTTTTTGGCTGTTACCATACATTTACTATACTGCGAATTTGTACCTTTTCGCAGAGCCTGTCACAATTTATAAATTTGACTGGTACAACTAATAAGGAACCAGTGTTTTATTTAAAACAACAACAACAAAACAATATCCTGATTCACCTTGAATCACTACATTGGTATCCACTTCATTAGGCCACCATGGTGTCCACTTCACTAGGTCACCATGGGTCCACTTCATCAGGTCACCATGGTGTACACTTCATCAGGTCACCAGGTCCAATTCATTAGGTCACCATGTTATCCACTTTATCAGGTCACCATGGTGTCCACTTCATTAGGTCACCATTGTGTCCACTTCATTAGGTCACCATGATGTCCACTTCATTAGGTTACACGGTGTCCAATTCATTAGGTCACATAGGCTCCAACCATCCCGAAATGTCCGGGACCGTCCCGGATTTGTTAACTTTGTCCCCGGTCCCGGAAGAGACTACTATTTGTCCCGGAAAGTTACTTTAACCGGCAAAAGGTAAAGGGTGCCTCTACGCGAAATGGGAAAAGATCGTCAGTATCACAAATGCAGGAGTAGATTCACGGTTATTGTAGAGGTTGACATGAGCGATTGCGGTCCTCCTAAGCTTAAAAGAGCCAGAAGGCAATGCCATTTTGATTTTAGCTGGCTTCAACAATTCCCTGGTATAGGTAGAAGGTCTAAAGGTAAAAGCAGTAATAAAGTAGTGGTTATTTACTACTTTCTAGCTAGCACAACAAACTTTGTATAAAAATGACTATAAAATAAATACATAAACAAAAGCAACAGCAATTTACTATTACAATGAACAGTCATTTAGTGTAGGGAATAATGTTGGATATATATTTTGATACATCAAATGTAAATCTCTTCCAAGGTTTGAGGTAGTTGTATACAACTATCGTAAAACTTAGATGAACTAGAATAAAGTTCCATGCAATATCTCTGTCCTCATTGAGTAAGCACTTGATAATGAAAAAATTCATTATTCTTTTCCACAATTTTTTTTAAACTTTCAAAAATCCAATATAATTTAAATGCTACACCTATTTATTAGCCTTAATCGTACTTATTTAGTTAATTAGTGGCAGGCGTGGCTATGGTCCCTGAAGCTCCTTTGGAAAAGTTGGAGGGTATGAGGTCACCATGTGTCCATTTCATTAGGTCACCATGGTGTCCACTTCATTAGATCACCATGTGTCCATTTCATTAGGTCACCATGGTGTCCACTTCACTAGGTCACCATGTGTCCACTTCATCAGGTCACCATGGTGTACACTTCATCAGGTCACCATGGTGTCCAATTCATCAGGTCGCCATGGAGTCCACTTGTTCAGGTCACCATGATGTCCACTTCATCAGGTCACCATGGTGTCCACTTCATCAGGTCACCATGGTATCCAATTCATTAGGCCACCATGTGTCCACTTCATTAGGTCACATGGTGTCCAATTCATTAGGTCACCATGTGTCCATTTCATTAGGTCACCATGGTGTCCACTTCATTAGGTCACCATGTGTCCACTTCATTAGGTCACCATGTGTCCACTTCATTATGTCTCCATGGTGTCCACTTCATTAGGTCACCATGTGTCCACTTCATTAGGTCTCCATGGTGTCCACTTCATTAGGTCACCATGTGTCCACTTCATTAGGTCTCCATGGTGTCCACTTCATTAGGTCACCATGTGTCCACTTCATTAGGTCACATGGTGTCAACTTCATTAGGTCACATGGTGTCCACTTCATTAGGTCACCATGGTGTACACTTCATCAGGTCGTCACCATGGTGTCCACTTCATCAGGTCACCATGGTGTCTAGAATTTTGGGAGTTGAATAGAAATGAACATTTAGGAAGCATTTATTTTTAGTCTGATATTGTATCCCATTATGTTCCTATCATAACTGAGCCAATTAGTGCATAGGACCGAACACTGATCATCAGTGTGAAGTATAGACTCGTATACAAAGATGTGCATCAAAGTAGTGTAGGTTCAAAAAAATGGGTGAGGCGAAGTAAACTCAGAGCCCCACCCCAAACAAAAATCCTGGATGAAACCGCATACAATACATCATAAAGTTGCAATTATATACTTGTTTGTGTTTTTTGTATATGAAATTGTTTTGTAGTGGAGCTCGACGTCCGATGGCATATTATGTTCCTTGTGGACACTCATAGATGTCTCCTACATGATCACAATCAGCACCACACACAACAAACAACATATTTTATTGTTGAACTAATATAATATTGGTATATAATGCATCAAACAATATTATTTCTAATTTATTTTATTTTTTTATTGATGGGAAAAGTGGATTTTTTGGGGGGGAAAAATTTTTTTTTTGAAGTATTAGTAGATGGCCTAAATGTTACTCAATTTTCTCAATCAAAAAATGAGGGGAATCCCAACCTCTTGGTCTATTTAGTGATATATGGTTGCTATGGGGTTTTCCCAGCCAGCATCGAGTTAAAAAAATAAAACGGTAATACTCTAATCCGCGGTCGACGATTAGATTTTTCCGCGCGCGTCCAAACAATTCAGGAACGAGAGGGTTAATGCAGAACATGCAAATTATACTATTATATGTATACATAATATATTATTATGTAAGATTCTACAATTACAATATATATATCATATATATTATGTTACTTACAGATGACTCTGCTGGAAGTTTTTGGGAAGGCTTATTAGCTACTGGAGCACATTTGTCTTCTTCTAGCTTCTCCACCCTAGAAGTCAACTTCTTTAACATTTCTTTAAGTTCCTTCTTCCCCCTCAGAATTTCTCCCAATAATCCAATGTTGGTGTCAATCTGGCTGGAACTTGGTGAGTTATAGGGGTGGTAGCGCATGGGAGGATAAACTGTATTCTTTCTTACGGGTGTAAATCTGTCATGAATGTATTAGCTTGGTCTAGTCTCACTGCTGGCCTGTCTGGTAGTATGTTAATCTACCCCCTTTTGCTCCGCTCCCCAGCTGTTCCAAGTAAGAAGTTGTTTAATACATGAATGTCTTTAAAGCTGTATATTAACAATTTTTAACTATAAGGTCAAATAAAAGTTACATTTAGAGCTACAGTTTGATTAAAATTGTATTTTTTAAGTTAGCAAATGGCCATATTGGTGAAGGTACTCATCACAGAAGGATACAATCAGAATTATCATAAAAATTCAATTACTGCTATAAAGTTTTACTCACTGACGCAGGAGTAGAATCATAGTAAGATTCACTTTCACTTGCTCCAGCATAATCCATGTTTCCTCACAGTCTATTGAGAAAAGGACAGGTCTATTTATTATATCAGCAGCGAATGAGAGGATATCGAATGGAAAGACACACACACGGCGGAGAACTAGTCTCTGTTAACTGATGGCTCGCTGAGGAGAAGCAAGAGTACATATAATAAAGCGAAAGCAAGCGTTCCGCCCTGCGCACGCAGGGAGCATTGACGACATGCGCGCTAATTATAGAAGACTTTTTTTTTTGGCCTTTCAATGCAGTACAATCAAAAAAAATTAATTAGCAAAATTTGAGTGGAGGGATTAGGAAAAGAGGCAACCCATTTGAATATGAGTAAATGAAATAAAGGTGTTAGTAATGTATGATTATTTAAGCAATGGCACAATAACTGTAACAGTTTCGTATTCATTTGTTTGAAACATAATTTTGGTTGTAACTTGTGCACACCTGCACACAATGTTATCCGTAAAAATGTAGTCTGACCCCACAGCATCCTGTATTGGTTGCCATACTTGGATTTCAGTTCCAAACCAGTCTTTATTTGGATGATCTTCAATCCAGTGAACTTGCACCATGTATTCTTCTGTACTGTGCTCATGCAACTGAACTGTTAACTTCACACATTTATGAATTATACAGCTGATAACTTTAAGTTACCCTTCCTTACTAACACTAGTGAAGATGAATAATGTATCGAATTTTTTGCTCCCACTAAGTAATGATTCAGTTTTAGTGCCTTAGAATACTTGTAAATTATGCCGGTTTTCTGGTACTTTTCCCCATATATTTCTTTCATGGCCACATCTATTTTTTGAAGTGAAATGCTACAAAGATATTCTTCTTTAACAACAGATAGCAAAACATATAACTTGTCCTGTGAATCATACCTTTCATTCATTTGTTTGTGCAAAGTTCCTTTTGAAACCAAACTAGTTTTAAGAATTTCTTGTACGTCTTGGTCAATGCTGTTGGAGGCACGTAGAATATGTTGTGTTACTGAAAAATTTCTTATCATTTGTAATTCAATTTTACAATGGTTAGTTGGAAATGACCCCCACACACCATTCAATCGCTCACATCCAAACAACCAGAAAGCATGACCTGGACCGAAATTCAATATACAAACTACATATATGGCAATGAAGATGAAGATTTGGTGTGCACATGCTAGAGCCATATAGTTGTTCAAAGACTGTGCAAAATTTCAACAAGAAATAGTCCAGTTCTCTTACATCTGCAAGAGATATTTTTTCCAAGCATATCTTCGTACAAGCCTGGACAAATATTAACCAGGATTCATAATGTTCATCAGGAAGTTTTGATTTTAAAGCCACATGAGAATAAATTAGAGACCAGTTTTTCCATTGGTCTGCTGTAAATGAACTGAAGCCACAACTAATTTTATGTGGAATTCATCCTACATCAGGTGGAGTGACATATTTGTCAACTAAAGCCTGAATTTCATGGAATTGGGACTGATTTATTAAATCATTAGCCTTCCAAATTGACATCATCAACTTAGATGTGCCCAGCAAAACATTGTGCATAGGATCAACTACGCTGTAATTAATTGTATCAAAATATGGCAGTCGCAAAAGTTCGGAAAAGCGTATACCACAGTCTCTTTCTATTTTGTGGCGCCAGGATAATGTTTTTGCATTTTTCCAATCAAAACCCTTACTCCTGTGTTCCTCTACACTATGCTGAGGCCATTCATTCTACAAAAGCCACCATAATCAGCTTTGGTACCAAAACTGTCAGTTGGAAAATATTGTAAGCACATTGAGCATCCTTTTCGAGCACCGTGACCAACAAAACCTCCAACTTTTGTAGTAGCAGGGATATCTGAGGAATTGCAGAGAAGAGCTGCTCGTACAGTTTTGCTGCCTTCACAAGTACCCATAGATACACCTTTCCAAAGTTTCAGCAAATCTTGAACTATTGGTTCCAAGAATGAATTGATATGAAGGTTCGGTTCACTTGGCCCTGGTATTATTCCACAAAGTATCATGTTTTCTTTTTTATATCTCATATGTCGTGAAAAGTTTAATATGGAAAGATAGACAGCTCCTATACTATAATTTATGTGTTTGTAAGGCTGAAACCAATCGACATTTGTAAGTAAGCCTAAAGATCCAAAAAAAATTGCGGCCATCACTACTAACCTTAACTTTGAGTGAGTGAAAAGCATCCAGCATTTCCTCTGACCACTGAACCACCCCAGGTGCTGTCTTAGCAGTTGCTGGTGAGAGTATAGCAGAATAATTAGCAAAATTCTCAACAAATCTTCTGAAGTATGACATAGCCCCAAGAAACGATCTAAGTTCTTTCTTTGTTCGTGGTTGCTTATATGAAGTGATTGCCTCTGTCCTATGAGCTGGAATAGCTAGTTTGCCATCACCAATAATGTGTCCTAAATACTTCACATATTTCATACCAAACCTGCATTTACTTTCCTTTACTGTCAATCCTTTTTCCTGCAAAGCTCTCAAAACCTCTCTCAGATCTTTTAAATGCTCATTCCAGCTTTTTGAAAAAACAATAATGTCATCAATATATGTGACAGTGCCTAGGAAAAGGGACCTTTTACGTAACATCAAAAATGTACAGTAGAGCCCAAACACCGACAAAAAAATTTTTTTTTGGTTTTCTTTTTATTGGCCCACAGGTATCTCCTACCCTTTAGCTTCACTGACACCAAATTTGAGTGGCTGAAACCGCTGTTAAAGGTCCGAGCGCCCTGTTTAAACACAGTCACCTTTTACTCTCTATTTTGACCTTCCGTGCGTGCACGGAAATCCAACCCGCGAGTAATTGAAAATCGTGGGCGAATTCAATTTGTTGCCCAGCAACAAATTACCCCTACCTCGGATAATCGCGGGTAAATATTCTTATAAGTTTTTGTTAGCATTGCAGCAACATTTAGTGAACGATTACAAGAACGATTACGAAATCGAATTTTAGAACGACAAAAAGAACGATTAAGAGACCGATTACAACATCGATATAAGAATAGAATTTTTCTGGCAATCGCTACAACACTTGTCCTCTAATCTTAGATAACTTAAATACCACTATTATGAACATGTTTTATCACATGGTTTTTCTGGTGCTATAGATGGTGATGGAGAGTGTTCTATTGAAGATTTATTGATTTTCTGTTCTGGAGCTAGCCAGATACCTCCTTCAGGATTTGATGGTTATCCTTCCATTACTTTTGAGCGTGAAGGAATATTGGCTACAGCTTCAACCTGTGCTCTCAAGTTGAGACTACCAGTGAGCCATGGTGATAGGTACTGTAAAGGCTCGAGTTAAGTCTTATACAGAATGGCCTCTCAGTGAAGGACCAGGTGTCTACTTGCTCTGACGCGTGGTATTAACTATTCGCAACCGCTGGCGCAAGCTTGCGGTCTTGAGTAGTCACCTAAAGCGCGTACTCCCTAACGGTGGTACTTGCCAGGGTTTGTAGAGGTAGACAACAAGTTTTCATATAATAAGACAAGACAATATATACAATACATCAGGATGCAGTGAGGATTGGGTTACAGCACATATGAATATCATTAACGGATGGCATGGATGGGAAAGGGTCGACATTAGAAACAAATGGGAGATGCATACATTTGGATAAGATAAACATTAGAAATAAATGGGATGGCAATACACAGGGATAAATTGGATGAATGAAAAAGTTCTCTGTTCAGATCAGAAGCAAGTTCAGTCTTCTTGCTGAGGATCCTGGACATACTCCGGGGGGGCAATGGTGTCGTCATCCAGGAGGAGTGGGACTAGTCGGCAGGCAGGGCGGCTGTAGGATCGGCCATGGCATCTGAGAGTGACGGCTCTTACAACTCCATCGTCACCAGGTTGTACGTCTTCAATGACAGCAATTGGCCAGTCTCGATTGCGCAGTGCTTCGTCTTTGACCAGGACTACGTCACCAGGTTTGATCTGGTAACCAGGACGCTTCCATTTATTCCTCTGACTACAGGCAGACAAGTAGGAGGAGGTCCACTGACGCCAGAGGTTGGACTTCATTCTCTGAACCAAATTCCAACGACGCAATGATGAGGTAGGTCCAGTAGGTGGCAGCTTGGAAGGAGGGGCTAGGATGGGTCTACCGATCAGGAAGTGACCAGCAGTCAGGAATGTTCCTTCAGATGCTTCCTCTGAGTGAAGCGGTGCTAGTGGGCGGCTGTTTAGGATGGCTTCTGCCTCCGTTAAGACAGTGTAAAGTTCGTCCCAACGGAGGGCTTGGGGACCGACATTCTTTCTGAGTAAAGTCTTCATAGATTTCACCGCAGACTCCCACAAACCGCCAAAGTGGGGAGCTCTGGGCGGAATGTGGTGCCACTTGATGGAATGCATGGTGGTGAATTGCTGAATGGCATCTGTGGTCTTCTTAGATTCGGTGAAGCGCTGTAGCTCCCGGATCTCCTCCCGGTCCCCATGGAAGTTGGTTCCATTATCTGAGAACATCTCAGCAGGGCAGCCACGTCGGGAGGTGAACCGGGAGAAGGTGGCAAGGAACTCCTCAGTGGAGAGGGATGAGCAAATGTCGAAGTGGACAGCCTTCGTGGTCAAACACACGAATATGACCGCGTAGGCCTTGATGAAGGAAGGCTTGCGGGTGTGACCAAGCTTGAGTGTAAAGGGGCCTGCAAAATCAACACCTGTCCTGTGGAAGGGTGGGGCAGGGGTGGTGCGAGCAGCTGGCAGCATTCCCATCAGGTGATGAAGAGGCCTTGCATATGCTCGCTGGCAGATGGAGCAGGTCCTACTGACAAGTTTTAGAAGACTGCGTAGATTCGGGATCAGGAAAGACACTGCGAGAACGGATGCCATAGCAGTGACTCCAGCATGACTGTATACTCTGTGCAGGGTGGCAACCAATAGTTTTGTCAATGGTGACTTGGCATGGAGTAGGGTCAGCTGCAGCGGAGTGGAAGGAGCTTCAGGATCTCTCACACGGCTCTGTACAACAACATGGCCATGAGCAGAGAGGGCTAGGAGGTATTTGGAGATGTGATGGCTCTTTGGGAGGCAGGAGGACTTCTCGGCGGCTTGCACGACGTCCGGGAAGTGTTCCCTCTGGGAGAGGTAGTATAACCGGAATTTAGACTTCTCTATTTCCTCGAAGGAGAGATGACCAGTGAGGCGATCTGTGTCCTTGTGCCTAGCATTGTATACAAATCTCAGTAGCCAAGCAACAACTCTCACCAACATGAAAAACGATGAGAATCGTGACCATAGAGAGTGTAGAAACTGCTTCTGGGCAGGTGGCAAGTCCAGGCAAGGTTTGATAGTCACAGTAAACACAGCGGCAGGAGGCTTGGAAAGTTTGGAGCGTGGCCAGTCCTGCTGGGGCAGGGAAAGCCAGGGTGGACCTGACCACCAGAGTGCTGACATAGCCAGGTCCGGCCCCCGCATTCCCCTGCTTGCTAAATCAGCAGGATTGAACTCTGAGGTGACATGGCGCCAGGACACTCCGGGTAAAAGTTGCTGAATCTTGTAGATGCGGTGTGATACAAAACGATCCAGCTGCGTGGGAGTCTTCGGGATCCAATGCAGCAGTATCTCACTGTCAGTCCATGCATGAACCTGTAGGAAAGACATATCAAGCAGGCGTGAACAGTGACACAACAACTCAGCAAGTAATATTCTGGCACTCTGTCTAGCTCCCAGAGACAGCTGAGTTTGTCCTGGAGGTTGTCTGGAGCAAGGGTTAGGACTGGAGGACGGCTTAGAGGTTCTTCTGTAGGACCAGACAGGCACAAGCCTAGGCGTGTGGGAAGAGCTAGGAATCCCTCAATGCGGAAAGGGGGTCCTGTGGTTAGCTCACTGGTTTCGCCTAGAGGCAGGATCAAATCCACCTCACCACCCAGCTCGGGATCGGCTAGTAGGTAAGGTGAGAAGGCAGGGTTGTTCCGGATGGAATTTTTATTGGTTGGATGGTCAAGCTTCTTCAGCGACGGAATGACGGTGAATGCTATTGGTGCTGTGGTGAATGATCCATCTCTGGACTGGATCCGGGTCATCACACCAAACTTGCTGGTGGTAACGCCGCCTAACCCATCCACGGGTAGGCGTTCGTGGACCCTAGTCAAACCTGAGTCCATGGCCAGTCTCTCTGACATCACGGCAATGGATGCCCCTCCATCTAAGAGTGCTCGTGCCTGGACACAACGGTGACCATTCTCCATAATCACCACAGTGGTGTAGAGAGATCTTGGATTTCTTGGGAGCTTGGCTTCTTCGGTTGATGTGGTAGTGGTGGACATAACACGTGGAGTTTGATTGGCAACAACGGTGGGAGGTGTGGTGTTTTCTCTTTCACGGTGGAGCATCGTGTGGTGACGACCGCCACACGTCTTACACGAGAACTTGTTTGGGCAGGACTTGTAACCGTGTGCATGAGAGAAACAATTAATGCATAATTTCTTCTCCCTCACCAACAGATTTCTTTTGTTGACATCAAATCCCCTGAAACTGTCACAGCGGGTAAGTCCATGGAATTCGCCACAGGCTACGCATCCAGATGACGGCTTCCGGGGGCTGGACTTAGGAGTAGAGAAGGAAGGCTGTTGCTGGGGAGTGGACTCGAAGGAGTGGACAGAAGAGGCGGTGGACGAGCTGGCAGCAGCGTTATTGAAATTGACCAGCCACTTCTTGGTGAATTCAATAATGTCCTCCATGCATGGCACGGTGCTGGCATCCATGGAGCGCATCCACTCCGCACGGCAGGGTTCTGTCATCATCTGGACGGCCAGGGTAGCCAGGAAGTGTGACGAATCTGTACCTGCAATTGAGATGAACCTACGCCAAGGAAGACAGAAATTGTCATGAAAGTGTGTAAAACTGTTGAAATCAAACCCTATCTTGGATACACTTTGGATTTTCCTCGTCAGGATGGGGCATACGATGTTGGGTGCACCGTAAACAGACTTCAGCTCGGCCATCATTTTCTCTAGGTTACAGTCAACGTGTGGCAAGTTATCCAGGAGTCTTCTGGCCTTGTCCGGCTTCACAGCACTTCTGAGCAGTCCGCGAACCTCCATGGGACTGTAGCCTTTGGCTCTAGTCTTGATGGTAGAGACAAACAGGCTCTCAAACTGCTCCCAGTGCTCAGGGTCTCCATCGAAGGATGGCACCTCAATGCGCAGTGCATTGTGTCCCGAAGAGCAGGTAGAAGCAGAAGAGGGTGAGGCTGAAGCAGGAGTAGGAAGCGGGGTGCCCTCGTGCCTGAAGAGAATGTCACATGCTTCTTCGAAGGCGGTGAATCTGTCACGGAAAGCTGGAACAAGTTGGTGGCATTTGCCGGAATTGAGGAATGGAGTACAGCGTGAGATGAAAGACTGGAACCGGGCCTCGAATCTGGGAGAGGTGGTGTCAGTCGCGGCTAGCAGAAGCTTCATTTCACCCACTATGCTGTTGCTGTCAGACCACAGCTGGTATCTTTCCCTTACTCTGCGTAGAGTCCGGCGAAGGTCGGTGTGTATCTCGTCGTGTCTCTCGGACTCAACTAGCTCCGATTCATATGCTTCCTCGGAGTCCAGCACAAGATCGTTGATCTGAGCTTGTATCTGGTTGTGAGCAGAGACAGTCGAAGACAACTCATCGGACAGGCCATCAATGACGACAAGATCTAAGTCATCAGGGTGGCAGGTGTCCAGGGATTGGATTTTCTTGAGTAGCTTGGTCACAAGACCTCGCTTGTGTGCGCGTTGACGTCGCAGGCGGTCAATGGCGGCAGTAGGATCTGGATTCTCTTCCATGACAGATAGGATGATACACAAATGGAATGGATAAGGAAGATGGAACTCCACAAAGTCGCAGGAGACGGTGTGAGGCAAGTCCCAAGGTGTTAATTGGAATGAAAAGGTGTCGATAGGCAAGTGCGAAGTAGAAGCAAGCAGACGGCAGAACTCGTAGCAAACCGATCCTGGATACTCTCGGACGGAGCACGGAACAGCAACGAAGTCCAGTCGGCAGAGCTCGACGTTGGCACGGCACGGGCTCGAAAGACCAAATGTATAGGCTCGAATTAAGTCTTATACAGAATGGCCTCTCAGTGAAGGACCAGGTGTCTACTTGCTCTGACGCGTGGTATTAACTATTCGCAACCGCTGGCGCAAGCTTGCGGTCTTGAGTAGTCACCTAAAGCGCGTACTCCCTAACGGTGGTACTTGCCAGGGTTTGTAGAGGTAGACAACAAGTTTTCATATAATAAGACAAGACAATATATACAATACATCAGGATGCAGTGAGGATTGGGTTACAGCACATATGAATATCATTAACGGATGGCATGGATGGGAAAGGGTCGACATTAGAAACAAATGGGAGATGCATACATTTGGATAAGATAAACATTAGAAATAAATGGGATGGCAATACACAGGGATAAATTGGATGAATGAAAAAGTTCTCTGTTCAGATCAGAAGCAAGTTCAGTCTTCTTGCTGAGGATCCTGGACATTTTGCGATAATATAGCTTGAACCAGTAAACCATTCTCCCATCTGTACCCTTTGTCTTTATTGTCAGCAAATGTTCGTATAGTTTCAAGAGTGGAATCCTCTTTAGTCTCCCTTACAAGCTTCTCCCTGTCTTTCCCTAAGAATCTTTAACCACTCGCAAATATCCCTCCAAATCATCCCCTTCCTTATACAAAGCTATACCTGACAACACCTGCTCTCTTATTCTCCTTTCTTCTGACTTTTGATTCTTTTTCTCATCCCTAAGAACTTGTGATTCCAATTCCATTGCCCGTGCTTGCATTTCAGCCTTCCTTCTTGCCTCATTCACCTGTGATTGTCCCTGCATCATTTTTTCCATCAATTTTTCAACCATTAAAAGTAGTACTGGAGCGTTCAACTGTTCTGCTCCAGACATTTCACCAACTAAATTATCAGACATAGAATTATCTGCCTGCTTCTTTCTTTGACTGCTTCGAGACATCCAAGGTGGTCAGTGGCTTTGGAAAGCTGAATACCTGAACACACACACCAAGTTAAAAAAAATTAACAAAAAGGCAATAACAATGACAATGAACAATTTTATAAGCAAAAAGTGAAACAATAATAATAACAATCACACAATTAGAAAACAACAACAACAACAATGCAATAGTATGAAGATTAGTTTACTGTCCAAATTGAATAAAGCGAAGTATCTATCCTGCCGCTGCCACCAAATGTGAAGGTTTTAGTCCAATCCTTCTTTAAAAGTAAATCTTGTAATACTTAATTAATTGTCTAATTCTTCAACAGATAGTTTAGTTAAATATCAATAAGAATAATACATTTAATGACATCAAGATAACATAGAACCACAAATGATATAATAACTAACCACAAAGTTATTAAGTTTACACAAAATAGTTGCTAAGGTATATCTAAACAATCTCTAAGGCAGCTGCTATTTATACCCTGAGGTAGCTGCCACGAGCAATTTCCAAATAACCAATAGGAATGTTCCACAACTGCCAGCTAGTAGCACAGTGCAAATTAAGAGTAAGTTTCTCATGGATTAAAAATAGTTTTATGTGTGGGACTGATCCCCACAGTCATTGCGGTCAATATTTAGTTTTCTGGTAGTAACAAGGCTATTTGGAAATATTTCCACAATTGTCATCAAAATACCATTAAGTTTATTAAGCGTAATACCAGACCAAAGAATTTGAATAAGGCTTGTACTGCAACATCAGCTATAAAAATGGTTTGCCACATCAACAAAAATGTGCAAACAAAAGTAATAAATTCAATTATTCTTGAATCTTTGCATTTATTACTTGTAGACATCATTCTATTTACAGTGTCACCTTCTCTAGAATAAGCAATTGGCTCTTCACCATCATCACTGACCAAAATTCTGCATCCATTTCTTCCATTTCCATATAATAATGATGATAACAATAATAATAACAACAACAATAATATTATTATTAATAATAAAATTTTCTTCATCTAACAGCCAATATTGCTAATTAAAATTTAACTTGGGTTAAGTTGTAATTAACAAAATTGTGGCTGTTAGATGAGATAATTTGCTATTATAATAATTTAGGAAATGGCAGTGTGCAAAATATAAAAAATCAGATGCTAGGACACAGTGACCGACTAGTTGGGCTTTTGTAAGCTCATTGTGAATTTTGTCCAGTCGTTATAATTACTGCTGCATTTACCTTTATATACATGTATTTATTGCGTAGGTTTGCAATAATCACATGTACACTGCATTAAATACCTCTTATTTAGTGTACTACTGAACATTATTATCTTTCCCATCATTTACAAATTTGTATGCAAAAGCTATATTATGTTTGATGAGTATATGATTTTTCATTTTTTATTTCTAACCTTTAACATAATTTAAATGATTGAGACATAAAAGAATGATAATAGCTAATGATATGAAACAGTACTATAGTTGAGGGTAGCATCAATCAGAGTCAGAGTCACACATCCACCTGTCCCAGTCCTGCAACCAATCAGAATCGGAAGATTACACCCAAATCCACTCCATGCTTTTTCTTCAATGCACAAATGCTGGCATACTTCTTGAAGGAAAATGTTTCAGTAGCCACTAAATAAGCAATATCAAACTTCCTCTTCAGTTTCTCTCTTTCATCCTTGGATAATGAAGTGAGAGCTCTGGCAATAGGAGTGTGGTGAAGTCCACCACATTACCAGAACAGCCGCAGTATTAACTATATTCATAGCTAGCTAAGTATTAACATTCCTATTAATGCACACATTACATCATCTTTAGTTTTGTACCATATGACCTCATGGCGCATGCGTGGTAGGTTTTCTATATTATGGCTTGCCACGTGTACCCATTTCCAGTTGTCGTTCATAGCCTTAACCTTTAGCCATAATCCTGAGTAAGGTTTGAAACCCTTCACGTAGGGAGATTGGAAGCTTTGAACAGCTTTGGGGATAGCTAGACAACTCTGGTGGCAGTCTACTCTGGTCTGTCTCTCACACTACACCACACCTGGTGCGAGCGGTTGTCCATCTCTCGTTGTTGGATCTCTGGAGACGACCTACGACATCGAAACTCTTCCCGCTTACTTCACTTCATTTGCTTGTCCCTGTTCTTTTTAGAATTGGTCTCAGCATTCTGTGGTCATCTTCTCTAGTTTCTTTTTTTCTCCGTTTTTTTTTGTCGCAGCCGTTGATTTGAACTCTCCGTGTCGCCGGTTTACTCCATTACCTGAATCTATTTCGTCTGCCGTCTGTTTCTGGTTCTATTGTTTCGGCGCCGTACGGGCATTTTTTTTTACTACTTAACTCTTCATTTCGTCGATTCGTCGAACGCAAGTTGAACTGATATATTACTATCATTTACTCATTGTTGTTGTCTAATTCATTTTGGTTGTCCCGAATGCTGTTGTGCCTTTCCCTTTATTATTTTCCATTTGTTAGTCATTATTTTCTTCAGTCATGAACACTAGAAGTGGACGCCCCCGTGGAAAACTTCTTCCTTCAAGCCCCCCATCTTCTGAGCATTCTATTTTCAGTGACTCCAGTTCTTCACTAGCATCACCATTATCCTCACGTTCCTCTTCAGCTTCAGCTTCATCTTCAGCTTCTGAGTCTTCTGCCTCAACTGTTGTCCATCATGACGATCAGGCTAACTCAGAGAGAGAGCAACTTGAACCTCTGCCCTCTACACCGCCCCAAGCTAAACCTACTCCATCCCCAGCAATCACAAAAGCCAAGTTACTGGCTCAAGAATTGAAATCTACTGATGTTGATCCGTCTATCCTTCTATTATCTCATCTCTTTGAGAATCGATCAGTTTCTTCTCATCAGTCCCCGCCCACGTACACCTACTCTAGCTCCACTGACTCCTTGGTAAAGTCTATTGGATGGCTTGAACAAGGTGAGGACATGTTTGTCTTCCTAAATAGATTTGAATATGGCATGAAATCTAACTCTGTTCCTCCTCGTGATTGGGTTCATATCTTGCCTAAGTTGTTGCATGGCATTTACAAGGAAACTTATTTTAATTGTATTTCTGACACAACCTCTTATCAGCGCATGAGAACTGTCCTTCTAAATGTTGGCGGTTACTCTCTGAATGATTGTTTGACTTCCCTTCCAGTTAAATTTAGGCAATCTGGTTCCAAATCTGTCATTACAATAACTGGAAATACAAATATAGTGTTATGTTGTCTCAGCTTTCATTCCTGGATGTGTTTACTGAGGACCAATTAGACTTAATCTGTCAGGGTGTTGCAGCCCTTGGCATTGTAGCAGGTATGCCCTTAGCCCTTAGCCCTAGCCCTTTGAAGCTCGCAAATCTGTGCTTGACAGACAACACAACTATCTTCAGGCATTTATTGAGGATTGCGCATCCTCCATTACCTCTGCAGACGGTGCACCCAGATATTTTCATTCCAATAAGGGTCATTTCCATTCTTCTAGACATGGTTATCACTCTCAGAATCACAGACCTCCTGTTTCCAATCATGTCTCTAACAATCATCACCCTAATTTTTACCAATGGCCCCAGCTCAATTATTCCACACCCTCAACCAATTATCATAATTCCCAACCTCATTATCAAACCCATCCCTACCATCAACACCAATCTCATTACCAACATGAATCCAAGCACCATTCTCAACCTCATCATCATAATCCTCAAACCCCTCCCACTCCAGCTCCCAGAAGAGATATTTCCGAAGTTCAATGCCATAAATGCAAAGCCTTTGGACATTAAGCTAACAGGTGTCCCAGTTCCTCTTATCACCAACCCTCTCAAACTCAACCTCAAACCACACCCCTAACCAACCCTCCAGCCAGCACTCCATATCCATCTCCACCACTCAGAACCCAACCCCAAAGAAACCATCAATCTAATTCCCAATCATCCAACCCTACATCTACCTATGCAGTGGACAAGGTTGCTACCCTAGCCCACAACCCCATACCAGTTCAAGACAGTCCTATCACTGAACCCCTGAACAAATTTGATGATGATTTTATTACCCATGGTCATGTCAATGGCATCTATACATCAGTCATAGTGGATTCGGGAGCCAAAAGATCCCTTGTTTCATCAGACTTTATTACCTCAGATTTATCACCAGTCATGTCAGAAGCCCTTTGTGGTATTTCCAGAATCACCTCCACATTACCTGTGTATGAACTCAACATTAATATTCCTACTATTAGTGGTGTAGCTTGTTTTGCTGCTTGCCCGACCCTCCCTCCCAAAACTGTTCTCTTGAAGTACAAACAGGGTAAGGTAACTTGATACTTGTTTTTACTTGTCTTACCTACGGTGAAGTAATTGTCAACTTCAATCATTTTTTTTAACATGAGCTTTATTTCGTACTGCATAGCACCTTCCAAGATGTCATGCATTATATTTGGCAATAAGCCACCATCGCACACATGGAAATACCTTGAAATAGATTAGTTAGATTACTAAATATTAGCTAAATTAATACAATATTTACCGTAGCTCATTGAGAATGGAATCTCTGTTTATTCCATAGGTGCGAGAGGCATCATTATTTTGTAACAATTCCTGACAGTGTCTTCTGTGGCTGCTAGGATCCCGCAGTGTGAAATCTGTTTCTTTGAACTGTTAAATTGTGGTAATTAAGGTGAGTGGCATTGTTCTGTCAATTTTTAAATTTAACATTTATTATTCGCTAGAAAACTTTACTACAGTAGTACAAAAAGATTCATTTAACCCTTTCGTTCCGGATCCCGCTTTAAAGCGGGTGATGACCGGTTGGCTTCTCCGAATTTAAAAAAATAGTTACTTCATAGCTAGAACCTTCAGATTGCATACACAGGTGCCCAATGCATTAGAGAAGCATCTAAAATAGCTTTCAGCCAGGACTGCTTCGACAGTACCTCACAGCAGTTGTGTTTATTTCTTCCTCGGCAAAAAAAACAACAACATCCGTTCTCCGTCGAATTTTAAAAAAAGTTACCTTCTTCACAGCAGCTTCATTTATGGATCCAGTCATCTCCAGAGCTTTATAGAAGCAGCAAAAAATTGCTTGAGTTCAGTAGCCTTCCATAACACATTGAAACAACCGCTTCTTTGCCGACAAAGACTTTGCGGTTTGACTTACTGTCTTCTCCATTTTTTATAAAATCGCCAGTTCAACTGGGGGTCTCCCTATTACGTACAGTGTTCGGGTCTGCCTACGGAGCCCGAACAGGGATAGACGAATCGGCAGCACCTCTGGCTGGACCGGGACTCAGAACACTCATTTAGCTACCCTTTATTTATCATTAACATTATTCATACGCACACACAACCACCCGGGTTTTTGTATCGTCCCTTATATAAATATCCCCTGTCCAATTATTGTTGTTCTGTGTTCAAGTAATCCAAACCCAAACTGTTGTGAAGGGTGGGAGTGCGAGCTTTTGGGGCTAGCCTAGTAGTAGACCTTAGGGTTACGCGAACAGTTAGTATACTCATTCGCCATTGGACCTTGACCTCCTGGTCCTTCGTCTGTGGTCCTTACTTCGGGCCACACCTCCGACACACCCTACACCTTGCTCAGGGCCATACAACCCCTGTTCATACAGTCTTAGGTAATGCTTATTACATCATAGGAAAAAAGTGAGCGTGTCGTGTGACCCGAAGAACAAGAGTCGGGTGGATTAGGTAGGGGGAGAGTGGAAGAAAGATGACAACACACCCATTGATATTCCATAATCTTTTGTGTGAAGGACCACAGACTTTGATATTTGTGGCTGCTCTCCCCCCCCCCTGAACATCCCAAAAGTTGTAATATGTATTGTTATTGTCGTTGTCATTGTCTGTGTTTTTGTGGTGTTGTAGTGGAGCTTCACATTCGATGTATATGTGTGTGCGTGGAGTTGAAATGTTATTCTGGCGCTTCCGGTTCTAACCGGGGAGGGAACGAACTCGGGGGGGGGAGGGGGTCTTTTCCAATCAGGGCTACTATGCCCATGCAAGTTGAATTTCATGTATGTGTGTGTGTGTGTACACCAGTCAATTTATATTATACATTTATTTTAATGATCTGTATTCACCTGTATCTTCTTTTTTCTAGTGTGTGTGTGTGTGTTGTGTGTGCGTGCATTTGTGGAATGAGAGAGAGCAACCGTGAACAAACAGTATATGGCGCTTCCGTATACAACCTGGGAGGGATCTCTGGATCTTTTTGGATCACGACTACTATGCCCATGTAAGTTAAATTTCATGTGTGTGTGTGTACACCAGTCAATTTATGTATAATAAATTATACATATATTTTTATGATCTGTATTCACCTGTAGCTCTGTTGTGGGTATGTCTTCTCAAGATGGCCTAACTGCAGAGCAGCTCTCTTTGAAGCCTCCCATTTCTTGGCTGGCTGGGTTGTCTGCAGATACAGCACACAGTGTTCCATAGTATAGCCGTCTTTCTCCGTTTATGTTGAAGTAGTGTCCACATTCCTTTACAAATGTATTATATGAAAGATATATTAACCAAACGCTGTGTTTGCTTACCAATTTCTTTATGTCTTGGATCATATTCTTCATGATACTGTGGATTCCATATTTTTTTAAGTATTTTTCTTTCACTATAGCAAGCAATTGTATTGAAGACAGCTTGGATCGCTCACTTGGAGGCAGATTTCCAAGTGTGGAGTAGAAAATACCTAAAATCAAATGTAGCCAGACTGAATCAAGTTATTGCATTAGGGTATTTACAGAAGTTTGTTGTTTTTTGTTTTGTTTTTTACTTAGCTACTGCTTAGCTAAAATTGGCACAAAAATCTTAAAATTAACTAATAAATATGTGACCGGATTTGGGAAAATCCGCCTAAACGCGGCAAACAATTTTTTTCAGTATTACCGGGTAAAGCCTTATGGGTCGATTTTTTTCGAATAATTTTTTATGGCAGAAATGGATAGACACCAGTTAGCTCTAGCTTATGACGCAGTTGTAAGCTCTGGCATGCTCTAGAACTCACACTAGGAGGCTAGAAACACCAGCCGGTTGGACTCGTGTACGGAGAGTTGCTAAGAAATTATTGGCGGGCTTTTCACTAACAGCCGGGAAAAAACTGTAGCTAACTAATTCACTTACTATTCTACATAATTCACGTACTCACGCAATTCTCGTCATCATAGTTTCTTAAGGAGCCCTGCATTAAGCCTTTTAGACTTCTTTCAATCCGCCTGTAGCCGGTTTATTCCATAGTGTCCCGGAAACACGCAGTAATAGTATACGGACACAAGGCACGCCCCCTGACCTTAGCAACGCCTCTACCCGGCGTTTTTTCGAAATCAGCAATAATAAGTTTAGCAAAAATACTGAAGTGTTGTAGTGCGTAGGGCGAAGACGGCTTGTGATACAGCTTCCAAATTAGGATGAACGCATCCCAAGGCCCCGTGCAGCCTACTGGTAGAATAAATTAGAAAACTTTAGATGCCGCATTTAGCCGGGTTTTCACAAATCCGGTCACATATATATTAGTAGCTATTGTTTAAGGCTTTTTCCTAGCTACTACAGCAGTAAGCAAGCTTTAATTTATCCTAAAAATGCGTTGTTGTGTTGTTGTTTTTTTTTTGTTGTTGTTTTGTTTTTCAGTTGTGGCAAGTGGTTACTATGGCATTGAAAAAACTTTTAACTCGGCCATTGTCACTACTTTTTGGAATAAATGGACTTAATGAGGCTTTCCTAACCTAAATGAATAAGAGCTAAACATAAACTCAAGGCAAACTAAATATGTTGTTAAAATATGACTTAGCTGCCCTGTTGTTTGAATTACTTGTGTACAATGGCTTGCTTGCCACTAGTTAATGAATCTTACTTAATTTGTGTGTCTTTGCTTTTGATCCAAGAGGATTACATACTTCTAGGTCATCGTAATACAAGAAAATCTGGAGTGCAGATGGATATTGGCTGAACAGAGGGTGATTGTGGAAGACTGAATCATCACAATATTTGGTGCTAATCCTGCTCAGTCCTATTTTCTGGTCTAATCTACAATATGGAAAAAAGTATACGTTTGAGTATATATTTTGGCACTTTTAATTAATGATGTTTATGATGAATACTTTCTGCTCCCAACTTATCCTTAATGTTTATTTTCCCCTATAATTAGGCTGTATATTTTGTTCTGAGATTACTGTTATCTGATTTCTTACTGGGTGTGACTGTAGGAGGCACAGTAGTGTTTCTAAGAGGGGGATGTACATCATTTCATGCTTCTTCAAAACAAGCTTTCTATGTGATCCCGATCCTTTCCATGTCCGGTACTCTTCCAGTGTGACACGCTGTGGCTCCTGTGAAGTAAGATAATATGTGACAGTGCCTAGGAAAAGGGACCTTTTCCGTAAAAAAATGAAAAATGAGTTATTCATACCACTGTGTAGAGCACTTCTTATGGAGTATTTTGATATCAAGTTTATAGGCAAGCGCTCCTTGGTTCACTAAATATACGAGCGGCAATCTGACCATTTTGAGCACAGTTATTTCGAGAAAACTGCAATTAAAACTTCTTATTCAATTTCTCGCGGAGTTAACGTTGAATTCCGTAATCTAACCGGAAGTCCGCGTTACGGGTTACGTAAGACTGTTACTCATGCTTGGAAAATGGAGGCGATCAGCTGAACGGCAGTAAGTTATAGTTGGGGCCTCTTACTTCATTGATGGGGGAGGCCTTACTCAGTTTAGACCCTACATTGTGTAGAGTACTAGACAGGTATGTCTTTAAATAGCACTGGATGCGTATAGACATAATTTTGCAGGCCGTTTTGTGCTTTTTTTTTTTTTTTTTCTGTTTCCAACAGTTTGATAGTTACAGTAAGTCATTGATACAGTCACTCTTTTAGAAATGATCAACTAGCTTGGTTTGTTAGTTCACTGGCTAGCTAAGTTTAGGATTATATTTGTCTTGCAGCCAGCTTGTTGCCTGTTTTGGAACAAATGAACAATAGGAATCTCTTTAAATCAATGAACAAAAATGATGGACTTTCAAAATGTGTTGCCTTCTCTTGTTGTAGTGTGACAGAAGTCCTCATCATCACTGAAACCTTTGTCCAGTCAGAGACTTGCTGATTCTTCTATTGTCTTCACAAAAGTAGTCCCAGGAGTCTCCAGGTCTGCAGGCTCCAACTACAAGACTCCATAAATAGCAACATCAACCTATATAGCTTGATTATTCACATTTACTATTTCTATTCTGTTGCTGCAATGCTAACAAAAACTTATAAGAATATTTACCCGCGATTATCCGAGGTAGGGGTAATTTGTTGCTTGGCAACAAATTGAATTCGCCCACGATTTTCAATTACTCGCGGGTTGGATTTCCGTGCACGCACGGAAGGTCAAAATAGAGAGTAAAAGGTGACTGTGTTTAAACAGGGCGCTCGGACCTTTAACCGATTAGTCGCGAACTAAAAATTGCGATCGCGCCTCTCGTAACGCGGCCGTAACTCACGAGACAGTAGGCTGACTCATGGCTTGGAGGGGGGTCCACACAAAACGCGAGCTAGAAGGCGAACGAAAGAGGATTGCCTCTGGGAAAGTATTGTCGGCAGATAGAGTACGCTCTAGGCTATCTGAAAAAAGAAAGATCGACGCTGTTAGGCAAAAGCTGGCAGACTATCGCCCCAGGAAAAAAACGCTATTAATTTCTAGCAACAAAACCATTTTTTGTAAATCATACCACGACTCTTTGCTAGGTTTTCAGTTATGATGGAAAGCTATATACATGGATGAAGTAGTCTGTTAGTGGATCAAGTAAGTTAATAAGATTTAGAGCTTCATATTATCACTCTACATATAGGTAAACTTTGTTTATGATTATAAAGTTTTAGGGTGTGGTTTATTTTGAAATGTACTATTGCAGCAATGCAAGCATAGTAGGTAAGGGTGAAGTGCCTGGGTGGCATAGCCATACACCACACTCTGTGCATGCCCATATGGTGTCAACTCTCTTTTTGTTCTCTTTACACAATGAGCATCTTCCCCTCTTCCTTTGCTCATTCATGTAGGGAAAATGAGCCATCACAAGCCTCTTCTGTCTTTTATGCCCCACGGTTGTCCTGGAACAGTACTCCCCAATAAGTTCATTGGCCAACTGGACTCTAAATTCCTTTATTTTGACTTTGGAATCTGGATGACAGTGGTGGTAGATAATGTAAGCATTTGTAATTGCTACGTCGAATAGAAAGTTGTAAATATATTTATAAATCTTCCGGCATTTCATCCGCACATGATAGTAGCCCCTCAACTGATCACCTCTATCCACTCCTCCCATCTTTTCATTGTAAACCTTTATGGCCACAGGACAAGTGATGGATTCTCTGGTTCCATTTTTCTTCCTCCTCCTCATCACGCTGGAAGACTTGGTGGGATCACAAGCTGTGTACATGGCCATGACAACTTTAGTGTCCATCCAAGCTGTGGCACACACATTGTCCGACTGCACTGTGACGGACTCTCCCCTGGTAGGTGTATACATAGAACATAAATATCTCATCTCATCACAACAATTTTACACTGAATTAGTTATTCATTATTGTATTTTATTATTGTATTGCAAACTATATCTATGTCATAAATATATTAGTAGTAGTAGTAGTAGTAAGCGTAGTAGTAGTAGTAGTAGTAGAGTAGTAGTAGTAGTAAGAGTAGTAGTAGTAGTAAGAGTAGTAGTAGTAGTAGTAATAGTAGTAGTAGTAAGAGTAGTAGTAGTATTGTTATTTTACAGTATTTTTACGCACATAAAAATCAATACAAACCTGGAATGCAGTTTTGCTTTTTTTAGATCAGTGGGAAAGTGCTTCCTATCTTTCCTGGCGGTTCCACATCCATACAGACCCAAGGCTTCAAGATCACACAGGAGCTGTTTGGAGGTAAAGAAGTTGTCAAAAAAGACATGATGGTACTTGTGCTGGAAATCTTGGGTAAGGTCTTTCACCACTCTACTGCCTAAATTGTGTTCAGTTGTATTTCCTTTTTTTCCTGTGTACACTTGTAGTCTGGAAAAATAGCCATTGGAACTGTCCGCTAAAACCCAAACCTTGATCCCTCTCTTTGTTGGTTTTTTAGGCATGAAGCAAATTCTCCTGTCCTCAATAATGATCCTATTGAGCCAGCTTCTAGTCTACTTCCACCTCCCTCAATATTCCATCTCCCTTGGCAACAAGCACGTCCTCTAGCCCATCAAACGTCACAACAGAGTGGTCTACCACACTAAAGAAACCCTTCTTGCAACCCTTTACCGGACAATCTGCCGCTGGTCTTCATGTTACAGTCCCAGACAGTCCAAGTGAGAGCTTCAGGCTGTTTTTTACATCAGACTTGATTGAGATGATAGTGGAGCAATCTAACATGTATGCAATGGAAGTTATGGATGAAGAGAAAGTAGAAAAATGGAACCCCATCACCACACAAGACTTAGAAGCCTACTTTGGTTTTACTATACTAATGGGAATCAACTCACTTCCTGCTCTAGAAGATTATTGGAAACGAAATCCTGTGTACCACTATTCTCCAGTCGCTGACCGCATCTCTCGAGATAGATTCATGGAAATTAGTCGCTACCTCCACTTCGCTGACAATTCCACTCTAGCACCAAGAGGCTCACCACGGTATGACCGTCTGGCAAAAGTTCGTCCCGTTCTTGAACACCTGAAGACAAGATTTTCGGTTGTCTATACACCAGGACAGGATTTGTCTGTGGATGAGGCAATGATCAAGTTTCAGGGCCGATCTTCAATGAAACAATATCAAGCACTTATAGCTAAAATCACAATATTTGAAAGTTATAAAGAGTATATTCTTATTATAAATTATTATTGAATATGCCATACATTTTCTTCTTATTTATTATGTCAGTATTATTCAAGCTAAATTTACTCAACTATTTTTAATGGTAGCCTATATATTTTATAAGGTAAAAATAAACTTACACTAGTTAGCAATACTCCCTAATGAATTGCGGTGGCTTTTCTGGCTCGATGATGCAGCTACTGGTCAGGGTTGAGTAGGCGCTCTTTTTGACGCGTATACGCGTCAATCGCGGTTATCGATTTTTCCAATTTAGACGCGTGTACGCGTCAATCGGGGTTAATCGGTTAACAACGGTTTCAGCCACTCAAATTTGGTGTCAGTGTAGCTAAAGGGTAGGAAATACCTGTGGGCCAATAAAAAGAAAACCAAAAAAAAAATTTTTTTGTCGGTGTTTGGGCTCTACTGTACATTTTTGATGTTACGTAAAAGGTCCCTTTTCCTAGGCACTGTCACATATTTTTCAAAAGGATTTTGCTTATACTACTTGTCTGGGACTCCTGCCCAGAAAGCCAAGAACATCATCAAGCATCACCCCGATCGAGATGCCCCCTAGCCGACCTGCTGCGTGCCCTGAAGAGAGAGTTCGGCACTCCAGTGATTGTTGGTCCCATCCTGATAGAGAAGTTGCTCACACACATCTCGATTATTCTGGTTTCTCCAATTTATCTGAACATTTTATCCAACCCTACGATTCTCTTGTTTCCCTAATAGGTGACTCACTCTCCACATTCATGGCGCTGCTGGCCAAGAAGTGTCTCTCCACGTCATGCCGCATGGAGTGGGAGAAATTCACCAAAGACATTGAAGCCGTCCCCGACATGCACCACTTCAAATCCTTCATCGAGACTTGGCAGAAGGTCTTGATTCCGACAGAATTCCCTCTGGTCGGCGTCACTACCACTCCCTCTCAGTACCACCCCTCCTCCAGCAGTACTTTCTCTGCTTCCATGTCCAAGTACCGTCCCAGAAACAAATCACCTCCCAGAAGAACTATGTCTGGTTGCCCTGCCTGCAAAGAGCCACATGGTCTCCTCAAGTGTCCCACGTTCCTCTCCTACGATGTCGACAGACGCAACAAGTTGGTCCGAGAACACCATCTCTGTATCAACTGCTTCTCTGCTCTGCACGGATTCAAACAATGTCCAAACAGGTTTTCGTGCAAGACCTGTGGTGCCAGGTACCACACCCTCCTCCACCGTGATCGAGATTCTGCCTCAGCTCCCCATCAACCTTCGTCCCCGCCTACTCCTACGCCGGCGTGGACGGCTGCCACTCCTCCTTCAGCAGACCAGATCACCACTCCAACGTCCCGCTTCCTGCACACAGTGACTGAGACCCTGGTGAACGATGGCAACTCCGTGAAGGCCAGAGCGATCCTGGACACTGGAGCAGCTGTGAGCATGATGATTGAGAAGACCGCCTCGGACCTCAAGCTGAAACGGTCCCACAACCCCATCCAAGTGGCAGGTACGACCGGTACAACTCACTGTAAGTTTTCCGTATAGTGATCCCTTGACATTTACTGTCTTTCCCAAGCTGCCATCCCTCCAGATTCCTCCCAATCGGCAGGACATCCTCAGCAACCACGCCCTCCGCTCCTACCACTTGGCCGATCCAGACCTGGGAGGAGCCGTGGACCTAATACTCAATGTTGATGACTCCCATTCAATCATCACTGGTCAATCCTTCAGGATAGACGGACTCCTAGCTCTACCTACGTGTCTCGGACTCTGTCTCTCCGGACCACTCATCCAAGACTCTCCACCTCCAGCCTTCATGGCTTCCATACCCCCCACCGACCTCCAGGAAGATCTAGGTAGACTTTGGGAACTGGACCAGGTTCCTGAAGCCCTGTTTCGATCTCCGGAGGACGAACGTGTCATCCAGGACTTCGACACATCGTACAAGCGGATCAACGGCCGTTTTTCCGTATCCCTCCCAAGAGTGTCCAATCCTCCTCCACTGGGTGACACCAGAAAACAAGCTCTGAGTCGCCTCTTTGCCAACAAGAGGTCCCTCTCGGCGAAAGACAAGTTGCAGGCCTTCTCCACGGTCATCAGAGAGTACCTGGAGCTCGGCCACGCCCATGTTATCCCCAAAGACGAGATCCATTCCGTACCAAACTGCTACCTTCCTGTCCACGGAGTGTTTAAGGACGCTTCCACCACCACCAAGGTGAGAGCCGTCTTTGATGCCTCCGCTCGATCCACTTCCGGTTCATCCTTCAACGACACACTGCTACCGGGCCCCAACCTCTACCCGCCCTTACCAGATGTGTTACTTCGCTTCCGCCTACACCCCATCGGGATGTCGGCAGACATCTCTAAAATGTTTAGAGAGATTCTCCTCAATCCGGAGGAGAAAGACTTCCACAGGTTTCTGCTCAGAGACGAGTCCGGCTCTATTGTCGACTGTCGCATGGATCGCCTAACCTTTGGTGTCAAGAGCTCCCCGTTCCTGGCAACTCAGGTCCTCCACACACTCGCCCGTCTCCACGCTTCCTCCCACCCTGCGGCATCCTCAGCCATACTTTCCAACTTTTACGTTGATGACTTCCTGTCAGGTGCCCAAGATGTTGAGTCAGCCGACTCTCTAAGGAAAGAGCTCTGCGACCTGCTAGCCCAAGCGGGGATGGTTCTGAGGAAGTGGCGGACGAACTCTTCCGAACTCCGCAACCGTGTTCCTGCCTACCTGCTCGACGATGACTCCTCTTCGGTCTCCATTCGACCTCCCAACCAGGCTCCAAAAGCCTTGGGGATCCATTGCGATGTCGTAAGTGACTCATTCTTTGTCTCAATTCCCATTACTCTATCCAACACAGAACCTGTCACAAAGAGATCCATAGCTTCCGGCACAGCTGGGGTCTTTGATATCCTGGGCCTCTTCTGTCCCGCCATCGTCCAAGGAAACATGGAAAAGGTCTTTGCCCTGGGACGAGCCCGTCCCCATTGACCTCCGTGACCGGTGGAACACCTGGGTGGAGGATCTCCATTCAGTTAATGGCCATGCCGTTCCCCGGAGGCTCTCCTTGCTTTCGGGTGTTCGTACCACCAGTGTCTCGCTCCATGGATTCTGCGACGCCTCCTCGGTCGCCTATGGTGCAGCTGTCTACCTACGCACGCAGTACGAGGACGGCTCCACCCACATTACACTTGTCATCGCTAAGGCTCGTGTACTTCCAGTCAAGCCCATCACTATCCCTCGCGCGGAATTGTTGGGCGCCCACCTCTTGGCTAAACTCCTAAGTCACACCTGTTCCGTCCTGGCCATCCCTTCCTGTCTCGTCCACGCCTGGACAGATAGTGAAATTGTTCTCCATTGGCTTCCCAAGACCCCTCCTCAACTGGATCGGTTTGTCGCCAATCGGGTTTACTCCATCCAACAGCTCCTGCCTGACGTCATCTGGAGGCACGTCAGCACCCAGGACAATCCTGCTGACCTGGCTAGCCGGGGAATCTGTGCGCCGGACCTGGCCATGTCAGCACTCTGGTGGTCAGGACCGCCATGGCTTCCCCGCCCCTCGTCCGAGTGGCCATCCTCCAAGCCCTCCAAACCCCCAGCTCCTGTCTTCTGCGTCCCCATCAAGCCGTGCCTTCGGCTCCCTGAAGGGAAATCCGAGTTTCTCCATTTCCTTTGGTCAAGATTTTCGTCATTCTTCATGCTCGTTCATGTAGTCGGCTGGATCTTCCGTTTCATCCACAACTGTTCCAAGGATAGAGACCACCGAAGATTCAACCTGCTTGACTATGATGAAGTCAAGCACTTGATCTACAAGTTATCCCAGCAGGAATTCTTTCCAGAAGTCTTCCTTGCCATCCTACAATCCAAGAACCTCCCCAGAGGACACACCCTCTCCAAGTTCATAGTTACCTTGTCACCTCACAGACATCTCCTTGTCTGCAGTCGTGTCAGGGATCCTGAAGCTCCTACCTCTCCGATGAAGCTCACTGTGCTCAGTCCAAAGTCCAAACTCACCAAACTCCTAGTGACGACTCTTCACCGAACCTACCAACATGCTGGCATCACCGCGATGTCATCGATTCTTGCCAACTCCTACTACATCCCTAGTTTGAGAAACCTTCTGAAGCTGATCAGCCGGACCTGCGTCAGCTGTCAACGTGCATATGCAAGGCCCCTACAACACATCATGGGCATGCTTCCTTCCTCAAGAACCACTCCTGCCCCTCCCTTCCATCGTACCGGTGTGGATTTCGCCGGTCCCTTCCTGTTGCGTCTAGGACACACCCACAAGCCATCCTACGTAAAGACGTACGCAGTGGTATTTGTGTGCCTCACCACGAAGGCCATACACCTCGACCTTTGTTCCTCTCTATCCACTGAGGACTTCCTAGCCTCCCTCCACAGATTCATATCCAGACGTGGTTGTCCAGCGGAAATATATTCCGACAATGGCACCAACTTTCAAGGTGCCCGGGAGGAGATCCGGGAATTACAGAAGTTCTCCGGATCAAAGAAGACCTCCTAAGCTATCCAGCAGTTCTCCATTCACAACCAAATCAACTGGCACCACATTCCTCCGAGGGCTCCTCACTTCGGGGGACTGTGGGAAGCCGCCGTCAACTCCATGAAGACGCTCCTGAGAAAGACTCTCAAACCTCACGCTATTCGATGGGATGAGCTCTACACCATCCTTACCGAAGCAGAGGCAATCTTGAATTCCAGGCCCTTGGCACCTCTCCATTCCAACGACTTAGAAGAAGGCTCATACCTTACCGCGGGACACTTCCTCATAGGAAGACCCTTACGTGCTCCTCCCTCAGCAAATCCTCCCACAGGGAAAACTTCCGGCCTGAGACGCTGGAACTTAGTCTCCAGACTCAAGGCAGACCTATGGAGACAATGAACTGCCTCATACCTCTCCGCCTGCTCCCAACGCAGCAAATGGACCAGACCAGGAAGACGTCTGGCCCCCAACGACCTCGTCCTTATCAAGGATGAAACTCTCCGTTCCAGAGACTGGCCCATCACCATGATAGAGAAGATACACCCTGGAGATGATGGCGAAGTGAGAGCCGTCACCCTCCGCTGCAATGGTCGCTCCTACCAACGTCCTTCCAACCGCCTCATCCCTCTGATGATGGATGAAGAACTTCCAACTCCATGGCCCCCCCGAGTATGTCTGGGACTCCTGCCCAGACAGAGTCAACAGAGTAGCCGATCCCACACAGACTGCGAACATTCCATATTGAACTTATCCTTGTGTCATCCCTTTCCATTCCGTATTCCATTTCCTATGTCGTCCTTTTCCTTCCATCCTTAATTATATTCATATTTGTTTTGACCCACAGTTCCCCGCATCCCTTTGTTGTGTATTTAAGTTGTTGTTTCTTATTGATAAAGGGTTGTTCACCTCTGAGAACTCTGGCAAATACAATCGTTAGAGAGTACGCGCTTTATGCTCTACTACACAAGACTGCAAGCTTGCGCCAGCGGTTGAGTGTAGCTTAAGCCCGCGTCATCTTAAGTGAATAGCCTGGTCCTTCTAGAGCTCGACGAACGACCCGAACCTGTTCACTACTACTAACTGTAAATCGGAAGTTCTTGCGAAGAAATGCCAGTTGGTGATGTGGTGTGGAGACTTCCTGGAATGGATTGCAGTAAGGACTGTTGTGACCAAAGAACTTGTTCACTTCGTCAATGTGTTGCGGCTCCACTCCTGCCAGAAGAAGCTTCTCATTCACTCTGGTGTGCAGTGATGTCATGTACAGCTGTGAAAGCAGAGGTAACTGTATGGATATATGTGACAGTGCCTAGGAAAAGGGACCATTTCCGTAAAAAAATGAAAAATGAGTTATTCATACCACTGTGTAGAGCAGAGGTAACTGTATGGATATATGTGACAGTGCCTAAGAAAAGGGACCATTTCCGTAAAAAAATAAAAATGAGTTATTCATACCATTGTGTAGAGCACTTCTTATGGAGTACTTTGATACCAAGTTTATAGGCAGGCGCTGCTCGGTTCACTAAATATACGAGGGGCAATCTGACCAACTTGAGCACAGTTATTTCGAGAAAACTGCGATTAAAACTTCTTATTCAATTTCTCGCGGAGTTAACGTTGAATTCCGTAATCTAACCGGAAGTCCGCGTTACGGGTTATGCAAGACTGTTACTTATGCTTGGAAAATGGTGGCGATCAGCAGAACGGCTGTAAGTTATAGTTGGGGCCGCTTACTTCATGGGGGAAGCCTTACTCAGTTCAGACCCTACATTGTGTAGGAGTACTAGACAGGTATGGCTTTAACCCTTTCGTTCCGGATCCCGCTTTGAAGCGGGTGAAGACCGATTGACTTCTCCGAATTTTTTTTAAATAGTTACTTTATAGCTAGAACCTTCAGATTGCATACACAGGTGCCCAATGCATTGGAGAAGCATCTAAAATAGCTTTCAGCCAGGACTGCTTCGACAGTACCTCACAGTAGTTGCTTTTATTTCTTCCTCGGCAAAAAAAAAAAACATCGGTTCTCCGTCGAATTTAAAAAAAAGTTACCTTCTTCACAGCAGCTTCATTTATGGATCCAGTCATCTCCAGAGCTTTGTAGAAGCAACAAAAAATTGCTTGAGCTCAGTAGCCTTCCATAACACATTGAAACAACCGCTTCTTTGCCGACCAAGACTTTGCGGTTTGACTTACTGTCTTCTCCATTTTTTATAAAATCGCCAGTTCAACTGGGGACCTCCCTATTATGTACAGTCTTAGGTAATGCTTATTACATCATAGGATAAAAGTGAGCGTGTCGTGTGACCCCGGTAACTATGCAAAAAAATTTTTTTTTCAAAGTCATTTTTTGGAAGATGGCGTCTAGAAATTACAATGCGGTGCAAGTTTTAGACTTGCTTGATGCTGACTCTAGCGACTCAGGATCAAGCGGAGAGAAGGGAGACGACATCTAGGTCTATAGGAGGCCCTGTATCAGGGTTGGTGGACCAGACCCCGTCAACTCTTGATACTGAAAATGGGAGTCAAGAAGATGATCGAGGTAAGCTTGTCTTTCTCTTGTCTTTCTCTTGAAAAATAGCAAGCTTCTGTTGTGGAAAGGACTTATTTATAGCTATATTGAGATAGAGTAAGCTGTTTAGCTATAATATATGTATATTTCATTGAGTTTTGAGATTTGAAAGTGGCTTGTGGTTTTTTGAACAAATTCAAATTTTCAAAAAAAATTAAAAATTTTTTTTTACCACATATACTACTAGGACCAGATGTGAATGCAGTCACCGACCCGATTACGCAGATGAGGCGACAGGAGCAGAGTCTTCCAGTCATGAAGGAGAGGATACCGGACCTGAGTCTTCCAATGATGAAACACGAATAGGCAGCAGGTTCCAGTGATGAAGAAGAGAAAGTGGCTCCTTCTGCTCCGAGTTCTGGACGTCCTCGCGGTCGGAGAAGGCGGGAATCGAAGAACAAGAGTCGGGTGGATGAGGTAGGGGGTGAGTGGAAGAAAGATGACAACACACCCATTGATATTCCATAATCTTTTGTGTGAACGACCACAGACTTTGATATTTGTGGCTGCCCCCCCCCCCCTGAACATCTCAAAAGTTGTAATATGTATTGTTATTGTCGTTTACGTTGTCTGTGTTTTTGTGGTGTTGTAGTGGAGCTTCACACTCGATGTATATGTGTGTGCGTGGAGTTGAAATGTTATTCTGGCGCTTCCAGATCTAACCGGGGAGGGAACGAACTCGGGGGGGGGGGGAGGTCTTTTCCAATCGGGGCTACTATGCCCATGTAAGTTGAATTTCATGTATGTGTGTGTGTGTACACCAGTCAATTTATATTATACATTTATTTTTATGATCTGTATTCACCTGTATCTTCTTTTTTCTAGTGTGTGTGTGTGTGTGTATGTGTGTGTGTGCATTTGTGGAATGAGAGAGAGCATCCGTGGACAAACAGTATGTGGCACTTCCGTATACAACCTGGGAGGGAACTCTGGATCTTTTTGGATCGTGACTACTATGAATTTCATGTGTGTGTGTGTGTGTGTGTACACCAGTCAATTTATGTATAATAAAATATACATTTATTTTTATGATCTGTATTCACCTGTAGCTTCTTTTTTCTTGTGTGTGTGTGTGTGTGTGTGTGTGTATGCGTGCATTTGTGGAAAGAGAGAGAGAGCAACCATGAACAAACAGTATGTGGCACTTCCGGATCCAACCTGAGAGAGAACGAACTCGGTGGTCTTTTTCGGTCTGTGACATCATCCATGCCTGGTAAGTTGAATTTCATTTTTTCAACTTACTGATATTTGGGTGTCCAGCTAGGGCTGGGGGGGGGGTTATGGTACAAGAATGTCAGTGAAAAGTAATGACGGGGGAGGGGGGGGTTATGGTACAAGAATGTCAGTGAAAAGTAATGACGGGGGAGGGGGGGTTATGGTACAAGAATGTCAGTGAAAAGTAATGACGGGGGAGGGGGGGGGCAATTCAGCGAGGCCAGCTGTTATGTTACAAATATCATTGTTGTCTTGTGTTTTTTTGGTATTGTATGGAGGTTCCGGATCCTATGGGAGGGATCGTTCAGTCTGTGCCACCATCCATGCCGGGTAAGTTGAATTTCACGTGTGTGCTTGTACTGCTTTTCATTTTCAAATTACACTTTCTCAATACAACGATTGTTTCTCTCATGTACAGTGTGGAGTATACATACCAGGGTTCATACAGTGGGAGGCTAGCGCTGGGTTCCCCCCTAGAATTTTGGGAGTTGAATAGAAATGAACATTTAGGAAGCATTTATTTTTAGTCTGATATTGTATCCCATTATGTTCCTATCATAACTGAGCCATTTAGTGCATAGGACCGAACACTGATCATCAGTGTGAAGTATAGACTCGTATGCAAAGATGTGCATCAAAGTAGTGTAGGTTCCAAAAACTGGGTGTGGCGAAGTACACTCGGAGGCCCACCCCAAACAAAAATCCTGTATGAAACACATAAAGTTGCAATTATATAGGATCATGAATAATTTGTTGTTTGTATTACAAATATCTTTGTTGTTTGTGTTTTTGTGTATATGAAATTGTTTTGTAGTGGAGCTCGACGTCCGATGGCATGTAATTTGTTGCTAGGCAACAAATTGAATTCACCCACGATTTTCAATTACTCGCGGGTTGGATTTCCGTGCACGCAGGGAAGGTCAAAATTGAGAGTAAAAGGTGACTGTGTTTAAACGGGGCGCTCGGACCTTTAACAACACTTTCAGCCACTCAAATTTGGTGTCAGTGTAGCTAAAGGGTAGGAGATGCTTCTGGGCCAATAAAAAGTAAACAAAAAAAAATTTTTTTGTCGGTGTTTGGGTCGTACTGTACATTTTTGATTTTACGGAAATGGTCCCTTTTCCTAGGCACTGTCACATATATATACATGTATCCATTGTGACGTTTACCGGTGTTAGGTTTGTAATTCCACTTACTATTTCCTGTATTGCAATAGGAATTCCTTCAAATCATATTAATAAATCTATAATGGCTTGCACAAACCATGTATCAAGTTTGTTAGTTGCAACATCAAGTGGCATTTCACATCATACATGTGGTAACATGAAACACCTATTTTGTATGACTGGCAAGCTGGAGACCCTCTCATCTCTAACATATGTTACGGCCCATCAGTGCAGACTGAGCATACTGAAGAAACTGAAGAAGAAATGGAACATCAAGACAATATAGAAAAAGGTAAACTAGTGACTTCTGAAGCTTGAAAACTTCGTAAATGTTCGTGGACATTCATTTAATCGACAAGTGATGGTAAAGGCTGGTGAGTAGGCATGGAACTCACGAATGTGTTGCATGTAATTCCTCAATTTTGTGTGCTGGCTCCCAGAGTCCTCAGATGGACATAGCGAGCACACAAGCCTTGCTTCATTGGCCTAAAATATCCAGTACAATATTAAGGTGAAGAAATTTGCACAGTTTAAATATGAGAAAAACTACTACAACAGTTTCTTCATTTTATTTTATTGAGATGGAACATCAAGTATTTATTTTAGTTTATTATTATTATGTTGTTGTTTTTTCTGCTTACTTTCAAGTGAATATTTACAGTGGTTGGCTATTAATGAATTAGTTTTTTGAGTTTGTAGTTATAATTTGAATTTTAATAGGAATTGTACAAAAGAAAAAATGATCAATGCAAGGAATTAGCTAAACTTATAAAAAAGATAATGAATCTGGAAGTTTCTGAGCGTTCAAATTAAGATTAAATACATAAAACTGAAAAAAATATAATATGGCATGAAGCTGTTTTGAATAACGAATATTAAAATTAAAATATGTTCCAACAACATCAAAGATGCCATCAAGAAAAGTTTTTGATTCTAATGTTATTTTCAGTGGCCAAGGAGTAATTTGTACTCGCAGTGCCAATATAGCCTGTGATCAGTGCATATGGCTCGAGTTGATGTGATGCCTCTTCATTCAAGTCAACATCTAAGGTCTGCATCAACATACAACAAATATGCAACACACCAGGAGAGCTGTCCACGGTAAGTGACTTACTTGGACTTGTTTGTACATTAACCCTTTAGTGCTTCGAGGATTGAGCAGCTTAACCCTTTCGTTCCTGAATTGTTTGGACGCGCGCGGAAAAGTCTAATTTTCTACCGCGGAATAGAGCAATACCGTTTTATTTTTTTAACCCTTTCGTTCCTGAATTGTTTGGACGCGCGCAGAAAAATCTAATCTTCCACCGCAAAATAGAGCATTACCGTTTCATTTTTTTAACTCGATGCTGGCTGGGAAAACCCCATAGCATCGGTATATCACTAAATAGACCAAGAGTTTGGGATTACTCTCATTTTTTGATCGAGAAAATTGAATAATATTTAGGCCCTACTTATGCTTAAAAAAAACAAACTTTTCCCATCAATAAAAAAAAAAAAAAAAAGAAATAATATTGTTTGATGTATTTTATACAAATATTATATGTTGTTTGTGTGTTTGGTGCTGATTGTGATCATGTAGGAGACATCTATGAGTGCCACAAGGAACATATGCCATCGGACGTCGAGCTCCACTACAAAACAATTTCATATACACAAAAACAAACTTTTCCCATCAATTAAAAAAAAAAAAAAAAAGAAATAATATTGTTTGATGTATTTTATACAAATATTAATGTTGTTTGTTGTGTTTGGTGCTGATTGTGATCATGTAGGAGACATCTATGAGTGTCCACAAGGAACATATGCCATCGGACGTCGAGCTCCACTACAAAACAATTTCATATACACAAAAACACAAACAACAAAGATATTTATAATACAAACAACAAATTATTCATGATCCTATATAATTGCAACTTTATGATGTATTGTATGTGGTTTCATACAGGATTTTTGTTTGGGGGGGTGGGGGTGGGGCTCCGAGTGTACTTCGCCACACCCATTTTTTGGAACCTACACTACTTTAATGCACATCTTTGCATAAGAGTCTATACTTCGGATACAATATCAGACTAAATGCTTCCAAAATGTTCATTTCTATTCAACTCCCAAAATTCTAGGGGGAAACCCAGGGTAGCCTCCCACTGTATGAACCACTGGTATGTATACTCCACACTGTACATGACAGAAACAATCGTTGTATTGAGAAAGTGTAATTTGAAAATGAAAAGCAGTACAAGCACACACGTGGAATTCAACTTACCCGACATGGATGGTGTCACAGACTGAACGATCCCTCCCAAGTTAGGATCCGGAACCTCCATACAATACCAAAAAAACACATAAAACAATGATATTTGTAACATAACAGCTGGCCTCGCTGAATTGCCCCCCCTCCCCTGTCATTACTTTTCACTGACATTCTTGTACCATAACCCCCCTCCCCCCTCCGACCCAACTGGACACCCAAATATCAGTAAGTTGAAATGACATTCAACTTACCCGGCATGGATGATGTCACAGATCGAAAGACCCCCCGAGTTCGTTCTTTCCCAGGTTGTATCCGGAAGCGACACATACTGTTTGTCCATTGTTGCTCTCTCTCATTCCACAAATGCACATACACACACACACACACACAAGAAAAAAGAAGATACAGGTGAATACAGATCATAAAAATAAATGTATAATTTATTATACATAAATTGACTGGTGTACACACACACACACACACACATGAAATTCAACTTACATGGGCATAGTAGTCACGATCCAAAAAGATCCAGAGTTCCCTCCCAGGTTGTATACGGAAGCGCCACATACTGTTTGTCCACGGTTGCTCTCTCTCATTCTACAAATGCACGCACACACACACTAGAAAAAAGAAGATACAGGTGAATACAGATCATAAAAATAAATGTATAATATATTATACATAAATTGACTGGTGTGCACACACACACACAAAACATGAAATTCAACTTACAGGGCATAGTAGCCCCGATTGGAAATCCCCCCCCCCCCCCCCCCCCGAGTTCGTTCCCTCCCCGGTTAGATGGGGGAGCAGCCACAAATATCAAGGTCTGTGGTCCTTCACACAAAAGATTATGGAATATCAATGGGTGTGTTGTCCTCTTTCTTCCATTCTCCCCCTACCTGAATCACCCAACTCTTCTTCTTCGGTTTCCGCCTTCTCCGACCGCGAGGATGTCCAGAACTCGGAGCAGGAGGAGCCACTTCCTATTCTTCATCACTGGAACCTGCTACCTATTCGTCTGTTTCATCATTGGAAGACTCAGGTCCAGTATCCTCTCCTTCATCACTGGAAGACTCTGCTCCTGTCACCTCATCTGCGTAATCGGGTCAGTGACTGCATTCACATCTGGTCCTAGTAGTACATGTGGTAAAAAAATTTTAATATTTTTTGAAAATTTGAAATTGTTCAAAAAACCACAAGCCACTTTCAAATCTCAAAACTCAAGGAAATATATATATATTATAGCTAAAATGCTTACTCTATCTCAATATAGCTATAAATAAGTCCTTTCCACAACAGAAGCTTGCTATTTTTCAAGAGAAAGACAAGAAAAAGACAAGCTTACCTCGATCATCTTCTTGACTCCCATTTTCAGTATCAGAGTTGACGGGGTCTGGTCCACTAACCGTGATACAGGGCCTCTTACAGCCCTAGATGTCGTCTCCCTCCTCTCCGCTTGATCCTGAGTTGCTAGAGTCAGCATCAAGCAAGACTAAAACTTCCACAGCACTGTAACTTCTTTCCAAACTGACTTAAAAAAAATTTTTTTTGCATAGTTACCTGGATCACACGACACGCTCACTTTTTCCCTATGATGTAATAAGCATTACCTAAGACTGTACGTAATGGGGAGGCCCCCAGTTGAACTGGCGATTTTATAAAAAAAGGAGAAGACAGTAAGTCAAACTGCAAAGTCTTGGTCGGCAAAGAAGCGGTTGTTTCAATGTGTTATGGAAGGCTACTGAGCTCAAGCAATTTTTCGCTGCTTCTACAAAGCTCTGGAGATGACTGGATCCATAAATGAAGCTGCTGTGAAGAAGGTAACTTTTTTTTAAATTCGACGGAGAGCCGATGTTGTTGTTTTTTGCCGAGGAAGAAATAAACGCAACTGCTGTGAGGTACTGTCCAAGCAGTCCTGGCTAAAAGCTATTTTAGATGCTTCTCCAATGCATTGGGCACCTGTGTATGCAATCTGAAGGTTCTAGCTGTAAAGTAACTGTTTTTAAAAATTCAGAGAAGTCAATCAGCAATCAGGAAAAAAATTGGCTTATAAATACCATTTGGGTAAGTAATTCCTGCTGGAATTTCGTGGTAGTTTAATAGAAGCTTTTTAATAGGGACTCTTTTGGAACTCTAATGATGACGGTCTTCCAAAAGTTCCGTTCTGTGAAAACATTTTCTTTAGAAATTAAAAAAATGCTGCAGTCCTCTTTCTGAAACTTTAAAATAATTAATACAGTGAATTGAATATTTAAAGTTATTCTTAAGGTGCTTACTATATGTGGATCTTTCAATAGTGAAAATATATTCATTATTTATTTTATTGTAGGGTTCTCATGTGAAACCCATTCTCTGCGCATTTGCCTGGTCTCATCCATTAATTTTACTGCCAAGGCTTTGTCACTCTTTGCATTGAAGGTCTTCATTCTCTCAATTGCCTCCTCATATTCATCACTATCCATTAATGGTTCCTCCTAGTAAGTAAGTACATATTGCATATAAATTAACTAAGACAGGTAAGTAAATAAGGGAGTGAATAACCTCAGATAACTTTGCTTTCTTAGATGGAGGCTGCTGGTCGGCACATCTGCTCATTTGGGGATTGTGGTCTCTACGATAATTTTTCAATGAGTTTGTGATGGCTATTTTCCAGTAACTAGTTGCGATGCAATACTTACTATGCCGCTTCCAATTGGGTCTCGCAATTTTGGGTATTTCTGCACCAGCTTAGTGCAGACAGCCACATACTGCTCTGACGTTGGGTACAGTGTATGCTGTACTATCAGTGCCATCAGTAGAGTCACTATCTTTCTCTTGGAAGCTGAAGTTAAATGCCCATCATCAATAGCAACTGAAGCGGAGTATGCCAAATTTTTCTTTATCTGGCACTTTGAAATCAAGATGCCAATCAAGTTTCTAAAAGTAAGTACGTAGTATATCCGGGTTTCAGTTGTATTCATTGTTAGATTTATGTTTATCAGACAGCTTGAATTATGTAATTAAACTTCTTAGCGCAGTTTATATTAACTATGCACACCGTCTACGCAATTTTTTGCTGATGGTTGCTATGCACGATTACTACTATTGTATACTTACAGGGGCTTCTCCACTACTACACAAGGACAAAGTACCTGCCGAAGGAGCCGCTCACTAATTTTAGAGCGAATCTGGAAGAAATATCAGGAAATATCGGGGCCTGGTTATAAAACTTTGTAGCACTTTTTTGGAGCGGTGCGGTAAGTTGGAGCTCCGCAATTTGGTGCACTACTAGGCGAGCCGATACTCTACTGCAAGACAACGAGTTCTTATCCATTTCAATATTACTTCATGATTTATTCGTAATTTTTTCTATTCATGAGATATTTAAAAATTCTCATTGTGGTGCGATTCATTTTTTTTGTTTACCCATGTGTAAAATTTTTGTGTCATTCTCATTATTAGATTCCAAGAAAAACTGTTACAAAATTTGGAACTTTAATTCCACTCGCAATTCTTAAGAAATAGCCCCACCCCCATATCTCGTACTACTAAGAGTACGCGAGCAATTTTTTTTTCAATTAGTTTGTATTGGTTCTAAAAAGTGCCCGCCTATATCAAGAGTAAACAAACATCAATACAACAATAACAAGAGGATCTGTGCAGCTTGGGAAGTTTTCGCTCCGCAGAAATCGAGCCTGGTGGATCCATCCGCTTGAGTTTAGGTGCACAGAGTCTGGAGAACGGCTACTGGAGGAGAGGCAGCCTGGTGCACCTTGCCGCGTGAGCTCAGACGACGTATGGAGAGTTGCTATAAACGAATATGAGACAACAAGAAGCTAAATTAAAACACCACAACTTCGCAAAGTATACTTCTGCTACTACTGCACAATTGTTTCTGCTCGCGTATTATCGAATGGTGGGATATTGGCGGGGAATAAATTAATATCCGGATCTACAAGCGGTGCGCGTTGCTATGTGCGGCCAACCTTAAGGTTTTAAGGTGTAAACTGTGTTTTACAATATATACAATTATTGTACATGCATGTTAAAGACACAATGAGACCAAGATGTATAACTAGGATATGAGTGACTGAGCAATTCACAGCACTTACATCACTGGATGTGCTTGGTTGGCTCGAGACATCGCCTGTACCTCCCAATATAATGATGTCTTAATGAAGCAAAAAATGCTATGTGTGTAATTAGAAATGTTTATACAAGTTAGAACCATATATTGTAAGTGTTACATTGCAACTTTATTGTAACAAGTAAATAGCCCACTTACAGCTGCGGTCATACTTCTCCTCTTACAGCTGCGGTCATACTTCTCCTTCTGGTTCCTAGGGGTCTGGAAGGAGATATCTAAGGAGAGAGCCATTCAATTTTAAAGATAAAAGTAGCTCTATTCTGCAGATATTTAGCCACGTACACATTCTGTTTAATTAAATTAGCAAAGACAACATCATCAAGTTATACTGCTTAAATTTTTATTGGTCATAATGATGCCCATTTAGTACAGCATGTATGTTAACCTTTCAAAAACGTATCTGAAAAGTAGCTGTTCAATTGCATAGGTTTCTAAAATGTAAATGAAGAGCACTTACAGGTGTAGTCACACTTCTCTTTATGTTTACTGGGCAGCTGGTTGCTGGTGAGCATGAAGGAGTTACCTACATAAACAGGTAATGAATTTAATTAAAGTAAATGCATGTATTTTGGGTGTTTTGTACTCCCACCCTTAGTTAGCCTCTTCCAAATTTAACAAATGTAACTTTCTGATGTGTTTGCAGCACTGAGGTTATTGGAGGTGCAGCGGAATACCTCACTGTAGTCTGAAACTGTCTCCTTCAAGTATCACATTTCAAATGTAAGTGCCACTATCATTGGTTTCATTTTTAGCTCACTATTGATGGTGATCCAACATCAGTACTCCAGCTGTTTTCAGTGGCCAAAAGTTCACACTGAATGGTATTAGATGTGTCACTATCCTGAGTAGGATATGATCAACAAATATAAATAAAAACAATTTCATAGACATGTGTTTTTGCTTACCCTCTCCAACTGAGTAACAATAGAGTCGTTTGTAGATGGTGGCACCGGAGAGCTTCCATCAATGGTCTATACAATAGAATGCTTTCACCATGCATGTAAAATGGGGAAACTGGCTAATTAATTTTCTTAGCCTTACTCTGTCGCCAATTTTCGGTGCTATTTCTTTAATTTCAGCTTCTGTGAGCTCCACTAATAATTCTCCGGAAATATCATTGTCCACAACTGCGTCAGCAACTCCAGAGTCCTTTCTCATCTAGTAAGCGACCTAACTCGGTACATGACAATTTATCCATTATTAACTGTCTGGGATGCTCTAATTCAGCTTTTTTTTTTGTTTATATACCAAAGGGCTTCTCCCCCCCCCCCCCCCCCCCCCCCCCCCCCCCCAATCTCCAAGACCAATGTGTCTACTCTCCCCTACCCTTTCCACAGTAGACAGATGTCTGCCTCGTTCATAGTTTGGGTAGCGTTTGTGGAGCTGCTCATGTGCAATGTAAGAATCTTGACAGTTATAACATACAACCTTGTGGCATCTCTATTCTGACCATAAGTACAATTTATAAATTTGACTGGTACAACTAATAAGGAACCAGTGTTTTATTTAAAACAACAACAACAACAAAACAATATCCTGATTCACCTTGAATCACTACATTGGTATCCACTTCATTAGGTCACCATGGTGTCCACTTCACTAGGTCACCATGGGTCCACTTCATCAGGTCACCATGGTATACACTTCATCAGGTCACCATGGTGTCCAATTCATTAGGTCACCATGTTATCCACTTTATCAGGTCACCATGGTGTCCACTTCATTAGGTCACCATTGTGTCCACTTCATTAGGTCACCATGATGTCCACTTCATTAGGTTACACGGTGTCCAATTCATTAGGTCACCATGTGTCCATTTCATTAGGTCACCATGGTGTCCACTTCATTAGATCACCATGTGTCCATTTCATTAGGTCACCATGGTGTCCACTTCACTAGGTCACCATGTGTCCACTTCACTAGGTCACCATGTGTCCACTTCATCAGGTCACCATGGTGTACACTTCATCAGGTCACCATGGTGTCCAATTCATCAGGTCGCCATGGTGTCCAATTCATCAGGTCGCCATGGTGTCCACTTCTTCAGGTCACCATGATGTCCACTTCATCAGGTCATCATGGTGTCCACTTCATTAGGCCACCATGTGTCCACTTCATTATGTCACATGGTGTCCAATTCATTAGGTCACCATGTGTCCATTTCATTAGGTCACCATGGTGTTCACTTCATTAGGTCACCATGTGTCCACTTCATTAGGTCTTCATGGTGTCCACTTCATTAGGTCACCATGTGTCCACTTCATTAGGTCACCATGTGTCCACTTCATTAGTCTCCATGATGTCCACTTCATTAGGTCTCCATGGTGTCCACTTCATTAGGTCACCATGTGTCCACTTCATTAGGTCACATGGTGTCAACTTCATTAGGTCACATGGTGTCCACTTCATTAGGTCACCATGTGTCCACTTCATCTGGTCACCATGGTGTACACTTCATCAGGTCGTCACCATGGTGTCCACTTCATCAGGTCACCATGGTGTCCACTTCATCAGGTCACCATGGTGTCTACTTCATCAGGTCACCATGGTGCCCACTTCATTAGGTCACCATAGTGTCCACTAGTCTGGCGTAGCCGACCCTTTACCTCTTCTATATTGGGGAATGGGGGAGGAAAGGGTCTGGGGACAGTAGTACTAATGACCAGTTCTAGCGCCAGATTCTGGCGCTAACCACTAATTTTAAAAGTTTACCGCAGAGGTTTACTGGCCTCCAGTAGCGCGCGTCTGTGGCAGTTTACCGCAGAGGTTTAATTACGGATAGCCGTTTGATTGCGAATTTTTCTGCAAACTTGAGAGGCTACAAAGGTATGGCTAGTGGAGACCGAGCTGAAGCTGTAAAAGTGGTGGCGGAAGGAGTAGCTAAGCGCTTGGGATACAGCGGCTTGAAGAGCTTACAGGAGGAAGTGGTAGTAAGCTTTGTTACAGGACATGACGTTTTTGCAATTCTTCCCACTGGCTATGGAAAGAGTTTATGCTACGTCTGCTTGCCAGAAGTTTTTTATTTACTGGACTCACCACCACTACCTTCCATCATCATAGTAGTGTCACCACTAACAGCAATCATTGAAGATCAAGTAAATATTGTTTTAATGTTATTAGAAGTTTGCTAATCAACTAGCTGATAACTGTACATATAGGTGCAGCTCTACTCGTCCAAGGGTGTAGCTACTGGTAGTGTCACAGGAGAGTCCAGTGCAGCTATGCTGGACAGTGTGTATAGAGCTGAGCATCAGCCGTTGTTTTTCACACCAGAGATGATTCTCCGGAAAAAGTGGCGGAAACTTTTGCAGAGAGATGACTATAGACAAAGAGTGAAGGGAATGATTATTGATGAAGCACATACTGTTAAGAAATGGTAAGTTGTTTACAATAGGTTTTTCTAAAAATGCAAGCCAGTTATACATTAAAACTATGCAAGAAGATGTATATTTTATGTTGGCTGTTGATAATTGCAGGGGAGAAACATTTAGACCAATCCTGACCCATATAGGTGAAGTCAGAAGTATTTTGCCTGAGTCTGTCAACCTTTTGGCCTTGACTGCTACAGCAACTACTACAGTTCGTACCAGCGTGTCTGAAATACTTGGCCTACAGAATCCTATTGTTATTGTAATGTCACCTTGCAAGAACAATATTGTGTATGCCGTAAGTAAATTTAATAACATAGACACTTTCGCACCCTTACTCGATCAGTTACGTACGGATGGAGTAAGAGCACCTAGAACAATTATTTACTGCCAAAGGTATGATGATTGTAGTAGTCTATACATGTATTTTAAGCATGGGCTAAAAGAGAAGTTCACATACCCCACTGGAGCTCCTGACCTATCAAAATTCAGATTGGTGGAAATGTTTTGCGGATGCACTGACTTGGAGGTAAAGAACCAGATCATCAAATCATTTGGATCAGAATCCCAGCTACGTATAGTGTGTGCAACTATTTCATTTGGGTTAGGAGTCGATTGTCGCGATGTAAGGCAAGTAATTCATTTGGGGTCACCCGAAGACATAGATGCCTATATTCAAGAAACTGGTAGGGGTGGAAGAGATGGAAAGCACTCGTTAGCTTTACTCTTAAGCCACAAGCGAGGAGGGAAATTTGTGTGCGAGAAATCAATGCTACAATACGAGAATAATAGCACTATTTGCAGACGAAACTTATTATTTCAAAATATAGACAATTACAAACCATTTCAAACTGATTACAAGTGCATGTGTTGTGATGTTTGTAAGCGTGTTTGTCAATGTGGATCTTGTTTTGATAATCAAAAATCATTTGTGTATTTGTAATATTGTCAATTCATTAATTACATTAAAATTTTACATGTCCCTGGATCCAATCAATAATCACAGCTGAAGGTTTCGCATGCAGAATATTCCTTGGATTGGGGAAAGATGGGTAATACCTGCCAGTAATTTCAGTGAAAATAGACATTTCTTGTAACTCTTTTAGAATAATGTTCATGTCAGCTCTTGAGTTCGGCACATTGTGAGCAGAAGAACCACTATCTGAAATTTTGTTGTCTGCATCAAAAGTGTCCATTACTGCTGATATTGTTCCAAGGGCCTCTGCTACTCACTGAATGCACTGGGGTGTCTTGTTTGCACCAAGGCTCTTAACAGCTGATTTACAAATACGTATCTGGTGCTCACAATGAAGATCATTGGGAATGTTTTTCCCAGGACAACCATGTACGTTAATGAATCTTGTCCATATAAATTCCATTGCTTGGCGCTTAGATAAAATATAATCATAGTTGAGAAGAAAATTTAGGGTCTCGTTTGCATAGTTTTTTCTTCCCGAGTTTTGAAAAATAGGCAGCATATACCTGTAGCAACGCAAAACTCGATCACCATCTCCTTCCTTGATGGCATCTCGGAATTCCAGATAAAACAATCCAAAACTCAATGCTTGCTTCGCATACAAGTAAATCCTGTCATCTTGACGAGAAGAAGAGCTTTGAGGGTCCGATGCAGAAGAGTTGTACGTAAATGAGAAAAATGTCTTCATGAAATCATCTATAATATGATTTAAGACTTTCCCTCTCTCACATTCAGGCTCCATCCAAGTATCTGTACCTTTGGGAGCATAATTTGTAGTTGGAATTTCATGCATTTCTGACATACCCAGCATTTTCATGGCAGCAGCAACTATAAGACACTCTACAACCAAAACGATAAAATCATCACATGCGTCAAAACTCTCAATCGGCACTTTGACCACATTACTGCGATTAATAGTGTTTCGAAGTTGATAAAGTGTCCCATGTTCAGTGACTGACTTGGCCGAATAATAGTACTTCCAGAGAACCTATACAGAAAAAGATAATATTAATCTCATCTACTATCTATACGTTCTGTTTACTTATCTTACCCCCAATAAGTTTGCCTTTGTATGCCAATCCTCCAAAGTAGGAATGAGACCTTCTAGCCGCTTTGATGGTGTTTCACCATTAAGTTTAGCCTTTATAGCTGACTTGGCTCTAGCTGCAGTCATCTGATCTCCACCAATAATTACTTTGTGCATCCTTTCATTCACCACTTCTACTCTGTCAGCCTCGCCAACAGCTACTTATTCAGTCCATGAGACAGACGGAACAAACTGGTGTAAATGAGCCATTATATCTACCATATCTCCTCCTTTTGCTTCATTTTTTAATAGGACACCAAGAGGAATCTGTAGTACATACATACATGCATATATATACATACATACATACGTATGTACGTGCGTGCATGCATACATACATATACATACATACATACATACATACATACATACATACATACATACATACATACATTATACATACATACATTTAATACACACGCTTTTTGGAATTTAACACTTAAACAATATCCTGACACAACAACACATAATTAACTGATGTCTCTGCACACTCATGTAAAGCTAGTATGAATAAAGCTTACCACTTCTGATTTGCTGCTCATTTCGTTGTAATAACGATGCTTAATATGCCAATCAACAAGACCATCAAAAGTCATTCCAAAATAAGGAAGATGAGTGCATAGTATCCTGGATATCAGTATGGAAATGTTGGCCTTCAAGGATTGGTCGTCATGTGGTGTCGGCAACAATGACTTAGCAACTGATCTAACATCTAAACATGAATTATCAATTCTAACATCAGATAGAGCACTAAAATCTATTCTGTTTAGGACACCATACGAGTAGAAATAGTGCAGCGACTCAGTCTGTCTGTCTGAACGCATGTGACGTCTTCGAACATTTTTATCTAAATTGTCCCCACACAAACGAAACCCGTTCCATGCTGGCTTGCTGTATTCTTTTTGTATTAGAAGAGATCTTTCCAATACTTCTGGTGGTCTTGCAATCTGCAATTCTTGAGATACAAGAGAATCCTCAGTCATGTTATCAAGAGCAAAATCATCTGATGTGCAGCTCTCATCACTAGAAGAGAACATTTCATCTGTGTTAATATCATTCTCTTCTTGCTCAGACATTTCTTCTTCAGACTCAGACTCTGATTCAGTGTCTGATTCAGTGCCCGATTCAGAAGAATCAAAGATGCAAAATGCTGCACTGTCAAATTCTTCTCCCTGTTCTCCTTGTGTTTCCTACATATTGACGATAATATTAAGGTTTTAAAAATTACAGCCAAGGTCATATCCAGGGAGTGGGGAAGGGGGACTTATGCATCTCTCCCAATTATCTAGCTATATTATTTTAGTCCCCTTCCTTTGTATAAACTTTATCATCACTTACAGCTTCAACATCAGTAGGCAGAGATGGCAACAGTGAGTCCCTCCATTCCCTGACAGGCTTGTCATAATCTTTTCCCAAGTCCTTCACCATCCTTATTGTTGTTTTGTGAGAAACTGACAGGAATATTTTCTGCAACCTCTCATACACCTACCTGAACAGTATAATTAATTTGAATCATCATAAAAACATTTTTCTTACCTGTTTGCCACTATGTCCTGCATACAGTAACAATGCTATGATTTTGTGAACTAAATTCATTCGGCAATACCTGTATTTCAACAAAATTGCAAAACACATACCAATAGCTGCCACCCGATTTGACCGGGGTTGCTTGGTTTTTGTACATGCCATAAGTATTTGATACATCAGTGGAGCATTGCATTCAATCTCTGAAATAAATACTTTCCATTTGAACTCCTTCATAGCATTACAATCTCTCTGGAGTACTGAATTTACTTCAACTGAACACAACATCTTCATCTCACTATGTATCAAACGTGCAACTTTCTGCATAATGTATTCCCTTATTCTGGGATCAGCAAAGCACTGATCAGCAACACCTTTCTTATGCCCTCTTGCGGCTGCTTTGCTGATGTGTCTTCTGTGCGGTGTTTGCAGTTGATATTGCTTTATACCTGATTTGTTGCCAATAGCCACCTACAAAATCAAACAGCTTTAGTCATAATTTTATACGTGTAAAGTAATAAGATACATCAACCTTTACTTTCTTTCCTCATCCATGTGGATGTTAATCAGCATAGCTAATTGCACCATGTGGACTAATTACCTACTTATAACATTTCATATTCTTTGCTCCATTTAGTGCACATATTGGTGGAACTACACACACATACACAGCATGCACACATACACATACACAGCATGCACACACACACATACACAGCATGCACACACACACATACACAGCATGCACACACACACATACACAGCATGCACACACACAGACATACACACACCACACCTATGAATGCCAAGAGGCAGGACTTTGTAATGGAAAGTGGTTAGCTATTGGGGAGTGGTTAGCTATGCACCTCTGTGGGAAACTTGCTGGACATGTCAAAAGCTTAACAGAATTTAAGACATTAACACGCTTTTGAAGTAACTAACTCATTCACCATGTTTATAGATAACAGAAGTGCTTCTGTAAAATCAGCCAGCTAAGGCTAGTACACCACACACACACACACACACACACACACACACACACACACATACACACACACACACACACATTTACACACACAAATTAAAAAAGTAAATTCTTTTGATACCACCCTGCACTAGCAGGCACTGTGAGCTGTGCAAAAAAGCTCGGCTAGGAACGCACAAGCTTTCCTCATAGCAAGTGATGTGCTGGTGGGAGGCTGAAAAAATAGAAAAAGCCAGATGAAGTGTGGTAGTGGGAAAGGCGGGGACACAACCACACAACCACCACACACACACACGCACATACACACTGAGTTCGACTCTGCGCTCAGCTAATTCAGGTTTTATGTGAGTCAAGGAGATTAAAATACGGATTACCAATATCAAAAACATTTTTTGCTTTTTCAAATTATCACAATACAAGTTCACAAATTAACTCATTGACTACTGAATACCAGGAGGCTGATTTTACAAAAATATGTACAAAGGTCATTAAAATATTAATAAAGACTCTAATAAAGGCAAGTAAATACATATGCTTCTGAAGTAAAGCTGCACTTGCCCTATTGAAGGTTTCTAATAGTCTAAACAGGCCACACCTACTATTATAAAAGGCCACACCTACTTTAATTACATCCGAATTTTATTGCACTCTAACATTTCTCTATACTTCTTGTTGTATCTTGGGCATAGAATGAGGTAGATAAAAAAAAAAAAAATTGTGATTCAGAACAAACTATTGACTTCATTGGTTCCAATTGAAAAAGCTTTATCATTTACACCAACCAAGAAATAAATCAAACATTAGGAATAATAAAATGATGAAAAAATGGTTACAAGGATGTGAAACTTCTCAAAACAAACACCAATGCACATGTGCCTCCTCCCACCACCAGATTCTGGATTTGCTCTAGCTAATAAAAGAGACTTGGTTAGCTGTTCCACTAACATTATATGGAACTGCTGATTGGTCTTGATTCCAGAATCAAGATTATTTTGTCTGAACATAATAGATAAGTTCAAGATGCAACACACACACATGCTCACACATGTACACATACACACAGTTACTAATTCAATATCTGATCATCTTCACTGTCTTGCTGTTCATCCTCACTGAGACATTCTTGCTCTAGCTCAGCTAAACTCTCATCTAGAAGCAGGTGAACTTCTTTAGCGGTGAATACAGCCTTAGTTGCCATACTAGAAGTCAAGGCTCCACTTTCTAAAGTGATAACTTCACAATAGAAGGAGCTATAGAGCTAGCAAAGACTTCAGAATAATTTCCTGTTCAATGACAGCTTTGTTGCCTTGGTTGCACAATTGGTAGCTAGGGTAAAAAAATGAAATTTGACCACAGTATTTTGTGGGTCAATTTGACCCACCATAGGAGCAAAGATCACATTTTCATTAGAGGTGATTTACTGCATATTAAAGTTATGGCCTCTAATTAGCTCCATTACACCGCTTACAATTAACTAATTCATAATAGTCATGAATACTACTTACAGCTACTGGAGGTGAACTTGAATCAATAGTTTGAACTTCCACTCTATATTTTCGTGCTGCCATGACATTACTTTCATTGCTTCTTTTTCTGCTCGGTGTACCAGGATGATCAGAAATTGAACTTCTGTTAGCTTCCTTCAAATTTTCCAAGCTCATTCTTACTTCAGACAAAAGCTTAGCTAATTTCTCATACTTTCTAAAGCAGTGGCGACACATTACTGCCTCTTGCTTCTCTACGCTTTCAGTAAGTTCTCTCCAAACTTCTAACACTCTCTCACTAGAATTGTCACTTGAGTGAGATCCATGCATCCTCCTTCTGTCCTTGGGTAGTTTGGAAAGATTTAACCCACAGCCTATGCAGGCAACTACATCTACTGCAAAGGAGCATCTTTGGGATTCTTCCATTTTGCAGAACAACAACTATAGCTCAGCATCTTTTAAACCACGCATGCGCACATATTTATGTGATAATTTTATGCTTTCATTTTTGGATCAGTATTTTTGTTTAGCTTTATTGGTGCAAGCCGGATGCTTCACATTGCCACAGACGCGCGCTACTGGAGGCCAGTAAACCTCTGCGGTAAACTTTTAAAATTAGTGGTTAGCGCCAGAATCTGGCGCTAGAACTGGTCATTAGTACTACTGTCCCCAGACCCTTTCCTCCCCCATTCCCCAATATAGAAGAGGTAAAGGGTCGGCTACGCCAGACTATATTCAATGTTCAGCAGTGTACTTCATTTTCAATTCATTAGTCTATGTTCATATCAATTATAAAATAGACAAGAAAACATCAGTTAATCCATATCTGTACTTTAATCTTTGGCCTGCTCATCAGGTACTTGAAGTAGATCTCTAATAGTTATCAAAAAATCGTCCAAGCCCAGAATCTTTGAAGTATCAGAATAACCCCGATCAGACCTGCAAAGGGGACAGTCTCTCCTTCCATCCTCCCCAATGTACCACTTGTCCGTACACTCCATGCACCCAAAAATTCGCTTACAGCATCGGGCAAATATGGCTGGAGGGATTAATGGTGAAGATTTGCATATGTTACATTTGAATGTGTCATGCAGTTGGGCTAACAAACCCAAGGGTATTTTGTAATATGGAGCAACCTTCAATATTTTAGAAACCTTTGAATTTAATGAGTTAAGTTTTTCATTAAGAAGAGAGTCTTCATCTGCGTTGGAGCATCTACGCTTCTTGGCCCGAGGTACTTCAGTGGAAATGGCAAATATTTTTCTGCTCCCCACCTTCCAAAACTTGATGCCTGCAATCAAAATTCCTTTCTTGAAAAGGATAGCAATATCACACAAGTGTTTTAATTTGGAAATCAACATATGTGCCTTTCAAATGATTGTCTTGCTCTACTATAGCCAAGTACTATACACTCCCCCTGTAGCTATATAATAGAAATTTCTGAGTTTGCATGAATCTATAGAACAAAAACAATTGCTTCAAAGAATAACTGAATTGTAATTAATTTGAGTACATTGTAATTATACCTAACAATGGCTACTAAGCCAATATACACACACAAGAATAAAAAAAAAACTACTTCAAAAACTCTAACATACCTTTAGTAGCAGAAGTATCTACTATCTCTAAGCCATCATTAGATACAATAATGTATTCTGCCCCTCATATCTTTTGAATTTCAGACCTAATAAATGAGGCATTGGCAGTTGATGGCTTAAGGTCCAAATATGTAGCTTCATATGGATAGAATTCTATTTTTCCTCCTGTACTAATCTCCTTCTTTGCTCTAACCACTTTTATGGTACAGCTATTATACATTTTATTTCCAAGGCCTTTGATTGATCTGCATGGTGTGCTACTGGAACCAGAACCAGCTTGATCCCCACTAGGGTTGGATACAAATGTTAGCGGGACTCTAACAACCAACACACAAATCTATGAATTCATGGTTTGTGCAATACTAACACAAAGTAGCAGCAAGCTATCCGCTTCAAACAATTTTTTTTTACTTTTCAACGCTTGTATGAGGCCATCCTTCTACAAAGAGCGAGTAAGTGTGCTCCTCCATATCTCCATACTTGAACTCTTCCCCTTCAGGAAAGTAGCATCTACCGCCAACATCTTTCAACCAAATGGTTTTAGGATCCAACTGTCAAACAACATTAGTATTCGTAGAAACATGGTTATAAGAAGAGTCCGCCACATACAACTTAGAATTTGCACGTAACACATTATACTTACTCCAAATACAAGCCCGATATTAGTGGTCCGTAGTTGAGCTGGAGACATTTCGTACGACCTTCCGTCGTACTTCAATTCCACTGTGTCTGACATTTTATGGGAGAAAAGTCACAGACGAAGTACTCCTATAATCCCTCCGAAGAAAAACACCTAGTCTGCGCGAAGCGGACGAACTATGAGACACACACGCGGGCGGGTGTCGCTCTTCGCTGTCGCGCGGGGAATATATAGCGGCACGGTGCGGAAGAAAAATTACGCCACATCACATGAGGGTTTTAAAGTAGGAGGTGGCCCTGAGTGTAAATTCTTGTAGTATAGTAACCGCTGGGCTTCGGACGCTGCGATGTCTGCTCTAGAAAACTTGAATGTGTTGCTGCCCGATTGAAGAATGGTTATACCCGTAAAGCAATAGTGGAAGAGCTTAGAATTGCCTTTCCTGGTGTGAGGGGGATTAGTGTGAGGAGTTTAAAGCGTTTTTGTGCTAAACACAACCTACATAGCACTACAAGGTGCAGTGACGAGGTTTTGAATGTCTTAGTGGCTTATGGAGCAGGAATAGTAAGTCACTTTTCACTGAAGATTTTAAATGTTTCTATCAATGTTATTACTACTACTACCATTACTACTGACAATGGTGAGGCAACACTTGCTCTATTACGATTTAAAAGTTTTTGGATGATCCAGACACTTATAGGACATTAGTGATTAGTCTCTAATTTGAATCTATTCCAGTAGTTTCATGCTCTGCACCATTCAGAAATTGATAAAATCATGTTTTTTGCTATGCTCTAAGCTTTGTCATCATGAAGTTTTTGTTAGTTTCTGTAGGTTTTAACAGTTGCTACATTCTGTAACAGTTAGATTTGAATATCATAAATGCCTACATTTAAACATTTTTGGCCTCGAATAGCATCCAAGCGTAATATTCCTAAATGCGGCTTATTCACTCTAACCTTTATCATTACATATGTGTATTATCAATTGAACGGAGCAAGTGAACAATATGAGAGGACAAGCAATGCTTTCTCTTTGCCTTCCTTTATCTTCCTCATACTGCCAGCTATAGAAACAAAATTGAGGGTTACTTCACACATGTATACACACTGCAAATATACTCACACATGTATGCACAAACGCCAACAACCACATACACAATCAACTACACATTGACATACACATGATGACATCTGTAATGTTTCCATTTTGCTTAGTACAGAAATATATTAAAAAATGATTTAATAAATCATAGGTTGGCCCGACATATGGTCGAAAGATGATGACTGGATTCCTTGCTAGTCAAGGATTTAGAGTCTCTCAGAATCGTGTGGGTTTGGCACTTCAGCGTGTTCATCCATATCATCATTCCTGCAGGAGAAACACTGTGCATCGTCAAGTCAATCCTATTCCATACACTGCTACATATTTTGGCGAAAAGCTTCATATTGACCAAAATGAAAAGTTAATTATGTACGGAGTGACACATGTGTGTGCAATCGATGGTTTCAGTGGAAAGATTGTAGGCTTCGTATCTATGGCCGTCAAAAATAATCCCATCATATACGAAAAGTTATACAAGTAAGAGCACAGAAAAATATCCAGCATATCTGGACCTTAATAAACCAAAGTCTGGTTATTTGTTTGAATGTTTAGTTCTTCTTTCTACACCTCATTATGGTTTCTGTTTGTAAAGATGTTTAGTTTTACCGCATGCCTTCTATGAGGCTGTCTCAATACTTGGAAATAGTGTACATATTCTGACGTTCTACAACAATAAATGACAGCAGTGTGTGTATATTGGTTGGACTGTGTCTAATCTTTAATGTCCTCTTTATGTTCACTTACTTTTTTGTTATCAAATTATTAATACTTTGCTGTGATTTTTGGTTGTGCTTAAGTTAGTGAATGACCATCACCCAAAGCTCTTGTTCAAGTTTTGCTGTCACCGTCTTGCTCATTTAAGAATTTTATATAATACATGATAATATGTGCATACGTACATAAATGTATACTATTATAATATTATACTACAAACATATACTATACTTGCATATATAAATATGTACATGCTAACCAAGATAAAATGCATACATGCACACATTTCTACTTATGTGTGTTTTTTAAACTGGTTACTTTATGTCCATGTTAAGTGAATTTACCAGCATTATTCTCTGTCTTGCACATTCAGAGAAATTATCCTCACATATGGTTTATGGGACCAATTTCGAGTGGACAAAGGAAAGGAGTGGTACCTGTCTCTGTTTGTCAATGAGAAGCTATCTTGTCATCGCTACTGCACAAGAAAACTTCCTCATTTACAGACATCTTCTAAAAAGGTTGCGAAATGTTTGTGTGGTAGAGATGCAGGTAATTAATCCATGCATGGTACTATTGTTACAGAATCATACCATTGAAAGGATATGGGTAGAAGTCAATAAAAGAATTAACTACCCTATTAAAGAAATTCTTGCAAGGATGGTGCAGAATGAAGAAATATTCTTAGAAGATCCACTTCATCAATACTGTTGTTCATGGCTGTCACTACAAGTAGCTAATGTGGGAACTTCTCTCTTTGTAGCATCCTGGAATGCGCATCCAATACCAGGCATCCAATACCAGGTACGTGTAGAGTTCACCTAGTGGCAGTATGTGTAGTTGCACACCATAACCAAGTAAACTACCACAAGTTATAGCTGATAGTTGTGATCTAAACCACAAATTACAGCACATTACAGAGAGCAACCAGTAATAGCCCATTCTATTTTGTTGGCACACTCATAGCCACAACTAACTATTAGCAACACTAATTAGGAAGGAAAAAAATCATAGGAATAATTTTGGTTCATAATCCACAAGTGTTATTGAACTAGTGAAAAGCCACTGCATTCTGAGCTTCTTAGCTGTAAGTATCTAATAACTCCCTCCACCCCAGCTGAAAATTGAAATAAACATGTATGTTTATTGTTAATTAATTCATTAATTTTGCCAAGTCATTCAATTTTATCACCTTACTCCAACTTTGAATCTTAGAGATGCCAGTTTACACAAGGTGCTGCTAGATGGGCTTTTCTATTGCTTCATTAATTTTGATGTAAATGGAGAGCAATGGAGTGTATAAAAACCAACTGTTATTGTTGTTGTTGTTGTTGGGAAAAGAATGACAGCAACTGGTTTATTCATACTAGTATAAGATCACAATTTATTTTTCATGGTAGGTGGTAGGAAGAAAGCTATGAAGAGGGGGATTCCCAATGTGGTTATGAATTTGGACAACAGGGCCAAAAAGATTAATCCTCAGTTGCTGCCTTCTGCAAGATCTGCTGTGCAGCGGTATCAGTCTCAAGGTGGTGTAATATCTGAACCATGCTCATTTGGAAGAGACCCTTTGGAAAGTAATGATAAAGCAAGGTATTAGATACGAAACCTTCTGCTCAAGCTATTCATTCATGTCTTTGTTCTGTGAAGTAAGCAATGGAAGTGAAACTACTTTTAAGGATGCTTTGAAGTTTGCTATTGACGTCACATATAGATTGGCTCATAGCACATGAATAATGACAACTCTGTTATCAATTGCTCATCAGTTTGTTTGTTTTGAAAGCTCAAAAAGTTGTTTTAATATAACAGCAGTGATTAATTATTTTGAAAACTGTAGACAATATGTAGGTTTCCTCCCACTCCCTTCCACTGGTTGGTATTGACAAGAATTTGCAATTTTTGTTTGTATTCTGGTGCATACTGACTGATGTGATTAATTTCCTTCTGCTGTGGGAAATATTTCACCTCTAGCTAGCTGGTACATGTTGGGTAAGTGCCTTTAGGTGGTGGTACTGGTCTCCTGTGGTTGGCCAACTCTGGCCAATAGATTAGAAATTGGCTGGTGATCTTTTTAGCTTGGCTCCTCCTCTTACACCACACACACACACACACACACACACACACACACACACACACACACACACACACACACACACACACACACACACACACACATGCACACACACACACACATGAACTTACACACACACATACACACACCTTGGCTTTGACTTCCACTTCCATTAAAAGTGGTCATGTGGCCCTCCCAATGTAAAGAAAGGGCACTGAGGATGAGTCACATCTTGCAACTGTGAAACTGGTCTGCATTATGTACTGCTAGGCCGCTTCAGCTCCTGAACCATCCGTCCCATTCCTTGCATTGTACTGCACCTTCTGTAGATAAATTGGTTTCATTCTATCTTCCCAACACTTGTGCCTCTTAAGAACTGCCTGCCTACTAAAATTACTCATGTTATTAATTACCTGCTGGTTAATGTTTGAGTCATTAAACAGTTAGGGCACCATGGAGGAATCAATTACAAAAATATTTAAAACAATACCTTGGCACTCAATAATTTGTTATTTAATTAGCTCTAACTTTGTCTGCTTTTGGTCAAACCTGCCAACCTCAGATATTAGCTTTTATCATTGCATCTCTTTCAGCTGAAGTTGTGTAGTAAGCTGTCTGGTTTTGTATGTATATATGTTTGTTTGTATGGTTCATTGAAACTCTGTAATTAATGCACATTGAATACGCAGTTAACTCTTTTTTGTATAATTCTGGTTTTATTTTTCTATAGGGGTTGGGGTTGCATGGCAGAGTAATTAAATCAACTACATGTTGATTTTTAATAAATAAATTGTTAATTTGATGCTGGAGAATACTATAAGTCAGTTGGCTTAGTATTTACAAGTGCCAGGCATGAGTGTGAATATGGCTAATCACACAAATGATAAAGGTGTAAAAATGAAATAAATTTATTATGTACTGCATGCATCATACATGATCCAGGTGGGGGGTGGGGGAACTCACTCCATGGGTGACATGGGGAAAAAATGCCCCAAGCAAACTCCTAGATAATTGTCTATGGGAAGAGAGTGGACATAATTCAATGTATCTTGAGTCACAGTTTGATCAGACTTTGTGAGTGTCAAAATGTGTCGATGATTGTATGCCTCTGGCACAATTTTCCATATTTCTCCCTCTATTTCCTGCCCCCCCCCCCACATACACACACACACATAGTCCACATGGGTGTGGTTATTCCAGATGCTATAACACCAGGTAAAGTATTTTAATATAACACTCTGTGTGGTGTTAGCTTATACATTGTGCCGAGTTTTTTTGGAACACTTTTCTTAGAAGGTATTAACTATGGTATTTACAAATATTGATCACACCTCATTCTAATAACAATAAAATTATTGATACATAAATAAAATAGATAAAAATGACAATGCTCACAAGCCCCACCAACAGTAAAACTAAAGTGACCAGTTTTGAAGCTATCTTTCCCATTAGTAGTAGAGAAACAAGATAATGTGCACTTATTCTCAAACCCATCATGTTTAAGGCACAGCTGATACATTGACAACAAAACAAGTACCAAATTAGCAAGTACAACTGACAAGAATGGTAATCAGACAAGAGGTGAGTGGACATATGATTGCATCACCATTGTGGTTTGAGGTAAGTGATTGGAACTGTGGGCTAGAGGTGAGCCAATGAACAAATGTAATTGCACTAATAATAACAATGAAGCACCAGCACTATTGAACACTACCTGGCTATTACAATATTATAATCTCCTTCCAAGCAATCTGTTTGCTATTGTAATGAGGCATCAAAATAGCTCGAGCAATGAAAATGGTACATATGAAAACCTGTCTTCATAAGAGAAGAAGCTAAACAGGCCAGAAACACTCACCAGTATACATTTTCAATGTGAAACTTCACTTCTTCCAACTCAATTAACTTCCCTGAGCATAAAGTGAACTACACCGCTGGCTGCAAGAAATTATTTGCTTACGTGATTATGATGTTATGCTAGGGAGAGTTGCCCATAAAAGCTGGTACTATGTAGAGTTGAAAGCTTGAAGACTGCTATAACCCTGTTGCGCATGCGCGCTGAGGGTTAATAATAATAATAATACAAGATCACAACACATATCATCAGGATTTAGCCTACTATGTTCCTTAATCATGCACACTGACAACCATGAGAATTCCTGTGCCCACTAACAAGATCTCACTGATTACAATCATAATTATATATTAGGCCATCATCACCTGATGATACTAGCATGTTATGTAGCCTAGTTTAAAACTAAATCCCTAAGCTGAATCTAAAAGCACAGCAAAACAACAGTATTCACAACTGTAGTATTTACAAAGGAATACATCACTTCCGTTACATGTACAGCACAGGGGAAAAAAGTACAGCACAAAGCAACTGAGTTTTGTGATGACAAAATTAAAAGCATATGAGAATAATTAGAATAATAATCAGTACATAGGAAAGGGAAGGAGAGAGAGCCCTGGGATTTTGCCATCCCATTACCACAATCCTAAGTGTTATGTCCTCAGAATTTTGGAAGTTGTACATTGCCAAATTTTGAATTTTATGAGGAATAAAATTATACAACCCTGCAGTATGGAAAACTGATCTACATGATGCACTTCCCTAAAGGCCCATGCATCAAAGTAGTGTGGCTCAATCAATGTGTAGGGCCAGAGTTGGGGGGGGGGGGCTTTGGCTTTGTTATGTACACTTGTGGTAAGATACCCACTCATTTCACTGGAAGGCTGCCTAGGAGCCTACCAAAAAATGTTAACTAACCACTTCATCCCAAATTGTTGGCTCTGGACTATGGCCTCAGGTGGAGGAAGCACAGAAGCCAGAATTTCGTCCACGGCTTCTTCAGCTCATTGTTCACTGTACCAATTTCATTTCACTTATGTGACAGCACGCTCTATAGCCTCTTAGTGTTTCTGCATGGTCCAGACAGCATGACACCAAGGAAAATTTCAAGTATCCAAAAGCATGGAAAAAGTACAAGTACAGTGGAACCTTACTTAACGGCCACCTGTCTTAAGCGGCCACTTGGATTGGTCCAGACCGCACGACTATTGCTTTTAGTACCAGAAACCCCTGCAATACGGCCACCTCTCTACTCCGTATTACGGCCACTAATACTGTTAACAGCGGGACCTGCTTACAACGGACAGTTAGCTCCACCCCCAACACACCCTTCGGTATTTCATATACAACGTGCATTCATTCAATAACAATAACACAATGAAAACTACAACAATCCATCAGAACGCTGCTGTCCACAATAATTTTTAGTCTTTCTATATACAAGGACGATCCAAAGAAGTGGTACTTGCATGGAATCTCCAACCCGTAGCCAGCTCCACGATTCACTCTGTTTCCTGTCACCTCAGCCAAAACGCTGACATAATAGGAGCTAAGTTGAAGGGTACATGACCGACTATTCCACTAGCATTGATTATCGCTACAGCATTGATGTCCTCCTGGTTGGTTGGATCTCGCTCCAAACGTAGCACCTCCCCTACCCAGGGCTCCCATTGCGCTCTATAAGCATGATAGCCACGTATGAACGATTCAAAACTGAAGCTAACAACCTCTGTCTGGCTATGGGCTGGCTAGTCATGATTGATTGAAATGAGGAAGAAGAACCCACACATAACTAGCAGGATTCTGGCTGATAAGTTCAATTGTGGAAAGACACAAGTTAACACTATTTTAGCCCATCAAGACATTAGAGAGCAATATGAATCCAATATTTCCAATGATAGTGTTGTGCTAGGCAAAAGATCCCGTACTTAGAGTGTTTATGGATAATAAAGGGCATCCTGAAGAAGCAACACAACTTACATTCACGGTAGATAAGCTGATTCAGCTTCATACTGCTAGCTTTTGTCATGGTAGACAGAGCACTCTACAAGAGTTCTTTCAGCCTCGTGATATATGATTTTTATAACCAAACTCTACAGCAAACAGTAGTAACACCTAACCATTGTCATTATTTATTCGACACTATTATCATATTTATTCGACACTATTATCATATTTATTCGACACTATTATATTTATTCGACACTATTATCATATTTATTTGACACTATTATCATAATATTATTTATTTGACACTATTATATTTATTCGACACTTTTATAATTTATTCATATTATTGAAAACCTTTGAAATAAGGCCACCTTTCTATAAAGGCCAAAATTTTATTCCCGACGTTGGCCATTATAGAGAGGTTCTACTGTATGAGACAAAATTAAAACTACCCTTTGCATACAACTATTATTCTGTAAACAACCCTCCTGTCTTGATCTGCAGGACTGAACTTTGTCCCCAGTAAGATTCACTTGAGTGGAATTCGCTTACAGTGTCATCACTGTTGTTTCATTTATATTTTATTCACCTCCTTGGAATTCATCACGCATTATTGTTCATTATAATATTAAATTATTAACTTTACAATAGTCTTGATGGGTTACTCTAGATGATTTAAATGTATAGTGTTAGCTGTTTCTTACACATAATCAGCATTATACTTATGTATTGTATCAAAGTCTCATGTATGACAGGTTAATGTTTTGAATTTCTATATCGTATGGTGATATAAATATCGTAATAAAGCTTAAATTTTAGCTCACTTTATCTACATTGAACTTAATTTCACTAGTGCTAGAATTACCACCACTAGTTTTGCTATGCGTGATATAGCTATAGCTACTAGCAATAAGTCAGTCAGCTCAGTCACATATGCACTTGGAAGACTGATTGCTTGGTCAAATTGGTATGGCTGGTAAGTATAGTATTGTTTCACATAATTTCAGTAACATGGATGTGGCACTGTAGCCACATGCATCCATGTGAATTACATATGTGCACTTATAAAATAGATTACACCACTCTTGATACATTAATAGACTGTTAATGCATAATGCGGTACTGGAGGTTGCATTATATGCAGTAAAAGTCCTTGTGCTGTCTGCAACTCTAACTAAGCAGCATGGCTTGCAGAGTTAAAAAAAAAAAAGTTTGCAGGCATTTGGAATAGCTACATAGCTACTACTGAAACAGGTAGCTAGCTACTCACCCTGTAGTTGAGGCATGATGCAAAAACATTAATATATTTTGGCACACAATGAATGTGGCATTAATGGTACTGATAAAGTATGCTTGTTATTTAAAAATAAACTCTACTGCAAATTTTTTTGAGGAGAGTTGTCCATCAAGTTATAATGAATGGAACATTTGGTAAAGGGTTTTGCTACTTAATACACATTTAGTAATGATAAAATTATTGGGTAAACATCGTCAATATTCAATTATTCAATTACTTTAAAAAATTGAAAATTGATAAGTACAGCAGCTTTTTCTTCAAACTTGTAGAAGTGATTTATTAATTTCTCAATGGCCCAAATGTTCACTCACCGTGACTTTGTAATAAGTTATAAGTATTCATTTTATTGATATCTCAATGGCCCAAATGTTCACTCACCGGCATCATAGTTTGAGGTGCTCATAAAAATGAGATTAGTTTCAGTTACTATGCATTGAAATTCATGAATATCAATAATTTAAACTAGAGAACCCTCCCTGCTTGTGTCCTTGCATTGCTTTTAAGACTCATTAAATTGGCAAGTATACTTCATTGTATTCTAAAAGTTTTTTTCTGCGCCAATCAATGAATACTGGCATGTAAAATGTTCAGGCAATTTGTAATGTAAAATTCCATTTCTAATTACAAGCCTCTAATTTTAGTATCCCACTCCCCAACTAGCTACAGCTACTGATTAAAATAGTTTATTAATATTTCAACTTAACAGCATTACTTTAGACTATACTGCCATGAAACAAGTTCAACCAGAATAATTAGGGTATTTACATGTCATTTGACAATATTATAAAATGTAAGGTAATTTCAAGTCTGGACTGATGAATAGTAATGTAAAAGTACAATAAAAGCTATTAGTAATGTAATTGGCAAAGCTGAAATAGAGGTAGAAGTTATAGATAACACAAATACTTAAAGGCTCTAGTTGGAATACTGTTTTCAGTCCATGGAATATTTTGATATAGTAAAAGGTGTTTCTTACTTGTTGCTCCACATCAACTTCGGTTCTTAAGCTCTGTACGATAATAACATATATTATGTTCTTTACACTTGAAAACTATATAGTTTGAACAGTCTGAAGATGTCAATGCAATTGGAAGTTGTGGATTAGACCATTTTATTTCGCATTCCAACATGTCACTAAATCCTCTAGGCGCCATAGAAATTCTTTGGAATGATGTTCTTGATTTTATAGTTACCTTGACAACCAAATACTGTATAACAGGCCTTGGTTGTACGAATGATTTTATCAGCAAAACATTCCAATATTAAATCATCATGTATTGTACATATGTAAATTGTATTGTTGATTATTTGAAGATGATTTCACTGCACATGTTCAACTGTTGCTGCTGATATATTTTCTGTCTTAGTGGGAGGTGATTGTTTAACTAACTATAGCAATAGTTAAAGAATTGTTGTTTGGAATAGCTAACAAAATGATTGCTATGGCCTTTAGACTATGTAGCTAACTCGAAAGTTGATGAGTTTTAACTTTATTGTAATTTAATTCATATTTCACATTATGTTGGTAAGAGTAAAGTATTTACGGTACGTCTTTATACACAACTATCTTGACTAAATTAGCAAACTATGTACACCTGATACACTTATGTTTGTGGATTCAGTTGGGTGGAGGAGTAATTATTCAAAAATTAAAAAAAAATTCGCTCGTGCACTAGTGAAATTTTAGTATGCATTTTTTTTTCTTTTATTGAATAATGTACTGTTGTCACTAAGCACTTTTATTCAAAATAATTGTCAATAAAGTGTAATCACTAGCCTAGCCCATGCTTACAATACTGGCAGTATGTCTTACTATACACAGTACGAGACAGTTGAAGCTTGCAGAATCAACGAGAACCGATAATTTGCTTTGCAAGGATGTTATTCAGCCACGAAGCAAGATATGGACCCCCTCCCCTCCCCCTTCTCTGTTCGTCATCAGTTTTTATACGCTTTGTCTAATCCAAGATAACAATAAAAATGTTCTATTATACTCAGACAGTAAGTTAAATAATGGTTCAATATTTTACATAATTGATACCATCCTTCAATAGCATGTCTTAATTTGAGCATTAATAATGTAGAAAAAATAATAGTTGAATACATTAATTTTATTAAAAAATTATTAAAAGAGCAACATGAAAACGCGGACACACAACAAGACATTGATTGAGCTAGCTTGAGATATGGATACTTTGTGTGAAGGTAGATAACCAATTTTATAGATAGCGATAAGCTCGAGAGCACTGGTGTGATATTGGTTGATAATCAGAACTTCAATAACATTTTTATCTGATGATAACTGCAGTGTTCCTTTTATATGTGATCTCTTCAACTTTAGCTCCATCAGGGATTGATACAGGATTTTTATTTGAGGGGTAAAGCTTTAAGTATGGAAATGAGACATTTAGTACAGTTAATCTGACCTACCAATTGGATAAACGTTGATCTTTTTTCTTTTCTTTTTTCATATTCAAGTAGTCATTTTTTTCAGGCTTTGATCTAAAGGAGGTGAATATTAGTGAAAAGGAATGGTATGAAACAGCAAGGAGGTCCAGGCCAGAGTGGAGAGCATTATGCAGACTTGGGATAGAGGAGATGATGGATACCCAGCAGGAGAAGAGGAAATCTGCGCAGTTGAGGGAAGTGATGTGTGAAGTATGTAGAAGGAGTTTTAGTAGAGAGAGTGACAAGATGAGGCATAAGTGTAGTGAAGAAAGAAGGAAGCCTGTGAGGGAACAGAAGGGAGCGGTGCAGTGTATGACCTGCAAGAAATGGTTTCTTAGTAGAGGAGGACTGGCAGTTCATTCGTGTAAACCTCCAGGAGGGTAGATCAGACTTGGACATTTTTTGACTTGTTGCCCATTAGGGCTTGCGTGACCGTGAAACGGCAGCAATATGACAGGACAGGACAAGTGTGTGTGTGTGTGTGTGTGTATGGTGTAGCTCTGGGCCTGAGATCCTAGTTCAAGCCCCACACTCTGGCAATTTTCCATTTGGTTTTTTCTTGCTCTGCCTCCCACCAGCCCCACCAGTCAACCCAGCTGTGATTAGATACCTGGCATTTGCTGGGGTGCAAATTCAAGGTAATGAAACAGTGTTGGTGCCCACATCACTAGTTTATTTGTTACAATAAAATGAACTACTACCAGACTCCCCCAAATTTATACCTGAATTTCCCTATAAATACATAAAAAATGTTTACTTGGAAACTCTGGTGTGTACAGGTGCTTATGTGTGTGTGAGTGTGTGTTTGTGTGTGTAGTCTGGACACATGTACATACATGAGTGTATGTGTGGTCCCTCATCTGAAATTACATGGATGAGATCAACCAAGATGTAGTTGTGGTTATGTGACTTATGTCATAATGTTTGTTGTGTGTTCATGACTGCCTTGGTTGGCAGTCATCAGCTATTCTTGGTGAGGGACTATTGCCTCAAAGCAGTCTCTCTTGTGTTTTTATTTTGTTGTTCATTGGTGGGTTTTTTTGTGGGGTCATTCTAAACTTGTAGATTTACTTGATTCAAATTCTGAAAAAATATTCAGTAAATTTGTATTGGTATTTTTGCACTTGAAAGGGAAAAAAAAAAAAGAAGTACAGGAAACGTTTTATAGTAGTGAGAACAATTTGAAAACCAACTATTCAAAGTTGGAAATGGGGCTCAAATAGTTTGTCCATCTGCAGTAGAGAAGTAGCTGTTGAAGTTGCTGCATGAACTAACTTATGATCATTAATACTAATTTATATTTGAACTAGTTCACGCCTTCATTCACTCACTAGTATTCCAATTTTGGTCTCTCGCACTAATTACTGTTAGAATTACTCTCTTATACCAATTGCTTTCTCTTCCTTGTTCAGTTGTTGGTTCTCTCTTCTAAACTTTGTGATTTGGACTTTTCTCTCTCTATTATTTTTGGTATCATCTCTCATTTTGGAAGATTACTACCTCTACTAGTTCGTTTTGCGCTCACCAACTAACTGCCTTTGATGTTGTTCTTGTAATTTACTATTAATAATATTTATTCGTAAATTGTATACAATTGAACTAATTCTGAAGGCGAGTCAAACGGCTGGAATTTACAACCCAGTCAAAAGTAGCTATCATCAGTTTATATAGTTATCGGTTGGGTCAAGTCGGTGGTCTAATTCAGTAGCAGTGATGCACCATAACAACCAAAGCAGTGTGTAATGCTGCCATTGTGTGTGTGTGTGTGTGCATGTGTGTGTGTGTGTATGTGGCACGAGGCAGGCAAGATGTGCTGCGTTTGTGTGTATGCTAGAAACAGTATGGTTAATACAAACTGGAAATTGTGTTGGTATTATTCATTTCAAGAACTCATTGTGGAGACACGTGAATGTGTGTAAACATTGCATTATGACAGTTATTGTTGTTGTTGGCTATGATCTGTTGGTGCACTTCTCATCTTCATGTCATCAGTGTACACATCTTAGACTGAGGTGGGTACACGGATACATGGATGATTTCATCTTAGAAATGTTAACTGAAAGAGGCTACACTTTGTGTAAATTTCACTACAGTATCCTAACACCACATGCAATTACTCATTTGTTTTAACAAGGACACTACTACAAAGTTACTACCAGTGCTAATTTTACGAAAATTTCGAAATTTATGACTACTCCTGTAAGTAATTTGTGAGTAAGCAAAAAATACTCTCAATTGACACATGTAAAAAGGACTTGATTACTTTTTGTTGGAATGTAGCTATAGGTATTTGTATGATACCACTTGTGGGTAGTGATGGTGGATAGAAAGAGATAAGTGGGGAGAATAGTAAATAGTAATTTATTGTTGATTAATATTGGTGGTCTCTCTCTTTTTTTTTTTTTGTGTGTGTGTGTGTGTGTGTGTGTGTGTGTGTTTGTGTTTGAACTAAATGCAGCATCACTACATGCACGACACAAAAAGTTTTTTAAAAAATGCAGCTGTTAGTTGTAGTAGTATAAGAGAACTGTCATCAGCTGTATTACTCACATGTACATGATTAATCACTTCCATAATTCTATATCTTATATACATTGTTTTGGTGACTTTGCAAATGAATGGGCAGCATAGCAGTGAACATCATTTCCTGATATCATTAATCCACCATGGAGTCAGAGAGTGTGTAGAGCACTTGGGCATGTCCTATACTTTTAGGATAACAAGGCATCATTATGTGTCCACCTTCACCATGAAATATCTTACTATAAGTAATACTATATCTTGTGTCTAATGAATATAACATCATGGATCAATGAAATGGAAACAATAGCACTGTCTAAATTCCTGGTATATTTACATGAGCATGATAACCAATTAAAATTTAAATAAATTGGTCTATCCAATTGTCTTCAAATTGCACTAAAAGAGTACGTAATCATATTTTTCAACTCTCTGGACACCGGGATGCAAAGTGTGTGGGTTACCTTCGTTAAGTTAGGGGAGAGAAATAGAGAGTGGGAGCACGACCTTAGCAAAGTTAGTGAGCCTGCCCTAGTTCTTCTCAGAAATTGTAGCGGATTGGCAGCGCTTCTGCTAGTTCATCTCGGAACTCATCCTCATCGACAGGCAGTCCCGTAACTTGATGAGGCGTAGTGGCTATGTAAGGAACTAAGGTAGGGCTTGTAGTGCTGGTAGCACCAACTTCGATGAATCATTCCAGTACCTGTAATTCAAAAACGACAAAAACAGTTCAAAGCATGAAAAACCATGCTCCTGGAGCTATTTTCATCCATTTGGATGTGTGAACGCCATATTTCGAAGTCTACTTGATATTTTTAGCAATCGTCATTTTTTTATTTTTTATTATTTTTATTATCCAGCACATGCACACCAAATCTTTGCCTTCATTGTCACATACAAATTTAGTCCAGCCCATGTGAGCTATGGTGTCATGGGGATTTCCAACAAACCACTGAAACGAATGATAAATTTTTTCTGCTAACTTGGTAAACTCACTAAAAGTATTGCTGCACGTAGTACACTTGATCACACAAGTCTCATGCACCATACCACATCACATCACATCACAACATGACACTGCTGCTCAGCTCGCTGGCTGGGCGTGTTCCTTACCTTTTTGGGAATGAAGAAGCCCAGCGGGAATCTCTCGGTGTCGCGTCGGTCGATGTGAGTGTGGTGTGTGTCAGAGAGGGCGAGAGGGCGAAGATAGATGATGGGAATCCTTAAAACTAAGCTATTCTACGAAGTAAGGTATGGCGTTAGACTTATCGTGTTCAACCATTCATGCATAAAATATCTTCTCAGCCTTACCAAAAAATTTTTTTTTTAATGATAAGGTTAGGTGGCCAATGCTCAAATGACTTTCAATTGTCTAGAAATGATTCCATCAGTGCTTCAACAACTGCCTCAGTATCAACTCTTTTCAAGGTGATAGCTTCAGGGTATTTCGTATGGAGACACATAGCAGTCAATAAGTACTTATGTCCTCGAGGGGTAGTAGGAAGTGGACAAACTATGTCCATAGCCATTATATTAAAAGGTTCATTAACTACAGGAAGAGGAACTAGCCAATTTTTTTTTAATGATAAGGTAAGGTGACCAATGCTCAAATGACTTTCAATTTTGAAAAGGACATTAATTCCTTGTGTAGATACTATTTCCCTTTGTGAGTAAGGTAATGCGTTTGTCTGAGTTGGGATTAAGATATACAATTAGACACAATTCAGTGTACATGTTGTGGACACGTTTGACTACCAGGTAGTTTGCAGTAGTTCATAGAGTATTCAACAGATTTAGCTGATTTATTAATTGTTAAATGTCTGCTTGAAATTTGTCTGTCTAGCTTCCATCACAAGCTTACTAGTGGATGCTTTTTTATTACAATGGTTAGATGTGCCACCCACACAACAAATGTTTAGTAATTAGTTATGTCAGTATATTTCTTTTTGTACATTCTTTTTTAAAACCTATAAGCCACTTAATTGCTTGGAGACTGCCGCTGCTCTCTACTGTGATGATCCTTATAAATGTTGACTCTCCCTAGTTGTATTCATTCTTACCGTGAAGAGGTCTCAGAGAGGTGTGGTCAAATGAATTAGGTCAGGTGACAAGAATGAAATTTGTCCTCCATGGTTATGGTTTGCATGATCAAAAGAATCAAATCGGAATTTTATAGAATGGTAAATCAAAAGGACAAAAAATGAATTGGTACCCTAACCAAAGATTGTTAGCCATCTTCAAGGAAGGGAAAATGGCATTAGAGACCCAAAAATACAAAAAAAAAGTTTTGTTGTTATTGTTGTTATTGTACTCAAGATACATATTTTAGTTATTATTGCAGTCTTCAAAATTTAATTAGGGTGGGTGTTATTAAGAAAAGAACTTTTAATTCAGTTACAATAAAAGGCAGCAATAAAAGAATGCTATCTCGATTTTGCTTGTCTGCAAGGTATTTTGAACATTATTTTATCACCCCTTTCCTTATCTTAAAGTGTCCAGTAAGTTATAATTTTTTTCTTATAATGTCCATACTGACTCGGTGATCTATTTAATTTTGACTTCTAAATACTCATAATCCAAGGCGGGAGGGGGTGAGGGTAGGGGGCTAAAGCACTCCCTTCTCCCCCCCCCCCCCCCCCCCCCCCCACCTCCGCCCTTCAAACAAACCGGCACATGAAAGCCTATAATTATGGGTACACTCACATATGTAGCATTGCTATAATACTACCATGTGGCTGGTAGTTTCCCCAAGAATTTTAATTTAATTTCTGTATGTATGTTTAATTTCTGTTTGTATGTTACGTAGTGATAGAGAAGATGTATTCATGCTGCACATTCAGCAAGACAGCCGTGGTTATGTTGGAACACAATTACCATACCTAGGAAGAAAAATTTTGAAGTTTTGGTAAGCCCAAAGCTGAAAATTATGATTTTTTTTTTGTGCAAATTTTCATGCCTTTTTCATCACATATTGCATTCTTAATTGTTAAATATTATTCTATAGCTACTGTTAAATCTGCAATTGTATGGAGGAAGTGTGTATATTCATTGTTCTATTTAATGTTATAGAACTTGCAGTTGAAGCACAGTCAGACGTCATCCCTTTGCACTGTAAGTCTTAATATAAAAGCAACAGTAATCAAATTGTGAGATACAATTTTGTGTGGAGTGCGAGGGACGTGTGTGGGTGGAGTGTTGAGGGGCGTGTGTGTGGTTGTGGAGTGTGAAGGACATGTGTGTGGGTGGAGTGTTAAGGGACGTGTGAGTGGGTGTGGAGTGTGCGAGGGACATGTGTGTGGGTATGGAGTGTTGAGGGACATGTGTGTGGGTGGAGTGTTGAGGGACATGTGTGTGGGCGTGGAGTTTTGACGGACATGTGTGTGGGTGGAGTGTTGAGGGACATGTGTGTAGGCGTGGAGTGTTGAGGGACATGTGTGTATGGGTGGAGTGTAAGGGACATGCTAATGGGTAATGCAATGTCCTGTATAGCTTAAACACATTCCTATCACTAAAGCTTGGCAACCATGTCCCCCAACTTGCAACTTTGAATCCCGACTCTTTAAACACGTTCCTATCACTAATTAAAGCGTGGTAACCATGAACCCAACTTGCAACTTTGAATCCTGACTCTTTAAACACGTTCCTATCACTAATTAAAGCTTGGCAACCATGAACCCAACTTGCAACGATGAATCCTGACTCTTTAAACACGTTCCTATCACTAATTAAAGCGTGGCAACCATGTCCCCCAACTTGCAATGATGAATCCTGACTCTTTAAACACATTCCTATAACTAATTACAGCTTGGCAACCATGTCCCCCAACTTGCAACGATGAATCCTGACTCTTTAAACACGTTCCTATCACTAAAAAGCGAGGTAAAGGGTTTGCTGTAAGGGTATAGAGTTTTGGTAAAGGGTTTGCTGTAAGGGTATAGAGTTTGGTAAAGGGTTTGTATAAGGCAGGTCTTTTCATTGGTGCTGCGGGGGCATTTCGTCCTTACTAAGAATGTTATTGCCCCCGCATGTCATTGCTTTTTAACATACAAATTCTGGTTCTGCCCCCACAATAATTTGTTCAAGTCAATATGCCCCCACTGTGATGCAAAGGTTGAAAACTCACTGTAAGGTTAGGTATAAGGTTTGGTATAGGGAATGTATGAGAGGGTAAAAAGGATGGTATATGGTTTGGTGAAGGGTTTTGTATAAGGCAAGGATTTAGTCTATAATGCAAGGGCGGATCTAGGGGAGGTTCAACTATATTTGTTCGAACCCCCCTTTTAGTAAGCACCCCTCTGAAATACCTGGATCTTCAATCAAGCATATTTTCCATAAGAAGTCGTTCCTTCAACTCTCACTGCATTAACTTAAGGGGCGGTCAGAATCTCCTTCTAGTTGAGAGGCTTATTGAGAAGTTGCGACAAGGTGAAAAAGCAGCTTACATAGAACCTGTTGATAATGTAAAGCAGTGAACTGTAACACACTCTATCCTATATGTCTGTCCTATCCCATGGTCCCATGTAGGACAGGTGGGATAGTGCTATGGAATCCCATGTGTCCCACTGACACACTCTATCCTATGTGTCCGTCCTATCCCACTGTCCCATGTAGGACAGGTGGTATAGTCCTATGGAATCCCACGTGTCCCACTAACACACTCTATCCTATACCACTGTCCCATGTAGGACAGGTGGTATAGTCCTATGGAATCCCATGTGTCCCACTAACACACTCTATCCCATATGTCTGTCCTATCCCATTGTCCCATGTAGGACAGGTGGGATAGTCCTATGGAATCCCATGTGTCCCACTGACACACTCTATCCTATGTGTCCGTCCTATCCCACTGTCCCATGTAGGACAGGTGGTATAGTCCTATGGAATCCCATGTGTCCCATTGACACACTCTATCCTATGTGTCCGTCCTATCCCACTGTCCCATGTAGGACAGGTGGGATAGTCCTATGGAATCCCATGTGTCCCACTGACACACTCTATCCTATGTGTCCGTCCTATCCCACTGTCCCATGTAGGACAGGTGGGATAGTCCTATGGAATCCCATGTGTCCCACTGACACACTCTATCCTATGTGTCCGTCCTATCCCACTGTCCCATGTAGGACAGGTGGGATAGTCCTATGGAATTTTTTGAGGTAATATATTTCCATCGATTATTATGTGCACAACTAATCACAATGTGTCACATTAAATTTGAATATTTTTGTATTATTAATGATATTATTATTTACATAAATATACAATAAAATTTTAGATGAATGTTAGTGCAAGCAAAGTCTCTTCGGGGATTCTGCCGAGTCTTTTTCTAGTACTCTTTTTGGAGTTTTAGGTTCATCTTCTCTACTCAACAAATTTATATACAAGTTGACATCCGTTTCAATATTAGATCTCTATACATTACGTACTTGGATGGAAAACTTTTAGTGTAAGTTAGCAAAGAGACATTATGTTTTGCTAAACTCTTTGCCAATTAAGCTTTTTCATCAGCTCCTTCAGGAATGGAAGTCTTTTCAAACTCCCACATCTATACAGTTTAATTGAATAGTGAAATGTTTGTTGATTACAATTAAAAATAAATTATTTATAATAAAAAATAATTAAAGTGAACTTTTACTTAAGGAAAATTATTATACAGCAAAAATATTTCAGTTATAGTACATGTATGTACCTTCATTGAACCTTTCTATTTTTTCAATATAAGTTTGCCCAACCCTTCTCCTTCTAGGTTCTTCATAGCTGCCATAGCAGCATCTCGGCCTCCCCTGTTCCTAAATTTTTTCTTTTTATTTACTAGAGTAGACACATCCAGCAGGTTTCCTGGTAGGGACAATACAAATCCTTCATTGGAAATGTTTGTGTTAGCTGATGGAGTTGCGTCAGAGATATTGGCTTCTTTTAAAAAAAGGAAACACATAACAACAAAACATGTAGCTACAACACCAAGACAGTTCTATTCTTTACCAGTTTCTAATACTGACAACTCTTCCGTGATATTTCCATGGCCACTGATGTATGCGGTATGCTGACAGCAAGTCTCAACAAAATTAATTGCAGCTTCAACAGCTCCATCAGAAATTACACCAGGTAAATCTTCTTCATCCATAGAAATTTGGAACAATACATGCATAGCAGCGCTAACTCGTAATATCTGCCCTAGTGACTTGCTCAACATTCCTATTAGTAGCAGTGAAGGTAGCATATAAACTATTTTAATACTAATACTTACTATAAATATGTACCTGATAAGAGATCATCCATGCCTGCAATGCACTCGAGTTCTCTTTGTTTGGAATCATATTTGGTTCTAAATATAGATCCCTGCTGTTGCTCAGGAAGAGAAAAAATTCTCTTTTCTACTCCGTGGCTTGTGGATTTTTTCTACAATGTAGCCAGAATAGTTACTAATAAACATGTAGTTAGCCCAGTTTGCATACATTATTTTCATGTAATAAAAGTAACTGTATATGTACCTATTTTTTCTGTAAACTCCTTGTCTACAGGTTCCAGGGTTTCAAACTTGCTGTATACTGGCTTTGGAAAAAGCCACACAAACCTCTGGCTTAATCCTTTTTCAGCGTTCCCTGGCAACTCTATCAAATTTTTGGCAACACTAGGCTGGTTAAAGCCTCCAACTACCAAGCTAGTGGTAGCCATGGTGAAGTTAGCTTCACCGGTCACTATCATGTGTAACGAGAAATGGTTTTATTAGTTACCTAGCTATATTAGTCATATCACCTGTGGTTCTAGTCCATGGATTAGAATTATACAATTCAAGGAACATGGCCAGCTCTTGGGAGTCTGTGAGGCCACGACTACTATAGAGCTTAATTTTAGTTAAAAATGATGACAATTCGTCAAACATGCCTAGTAGCCTTCCCCCATTTTCAGACATGAGAACTCCCATTTTTTCAAATGTGGCATCTGTCAATAGCCAGGATGGTTCTGTGTCTATGAATAGAGAACATTATATTCACACAGCAATTTAGAGTGTTGTAATTCACCTTTACAATTAGCCTTTACACGAACTTCTTGCAACAAACTCTTTAAAAACTGATATACAGTTGTTTTCCTACTGCCAGTCGGCATACTGATGGTGAGCCATAAGAGTGTTGGCTCCATCCAATCTGTTCCAGGAACAACAACTACTCCAGGGGATATCATATAACTGGTCAATATGAGGAGTCCTCCTAATATAGCTGCTGGTGGCACACTCATGGATTTCGCTATTTGTGAACATCCCTATGTATGTTCATGCCACGTTAAGCAAAATCTGATAAACGGGTTACATGTACCGCATACCATCTTCAGAATATTTGGATACTTATTCCATTCGAGATCCAAAGTCCAGCATTGTGCTAGCTTTTTCCTTGTTTTTTTAGCCCTTTCGTCTCTTATAGTAGCCATGCCTCATGACAATTTCAGCTTAAAGCTATTATTGCTTGTAATTGCAGCTTTTATGCACCTAGTTGTTTACTGCTCATGCCTAGAAACTTTTGAGCCGAGATAATTGGCTCCTGGTAACCACTTGGGGGACACATTTACCCCCCCCCCCTCCACCCTCACACTCCCTCCAGTATAACAGAAGTCTAAGGCTAGTACAACAAGAGCCATTAGTCTAGGCCACCGGCACCAAGAAATCAGTCCACACGGTTGGTGGGCACCAAGAAATTAGTCCACACGGTTGGTGGTATCACACTGAGTGATTCAACTTTCAACTGAGCATGCTTACCTTTAATTTATAATTTCAGGAACACTTTCCCTCAATTATCAGAAAAGATGGATTCAGTTACTGCTATGACAAGTAATACTTTCAGTATAGAAATATTGAGAAGAATATTGTTTGCAGTTCATCACCTTCCAAAGGACATGCCCAACTATTCGAAAACAATAAATGAGTTTTCCAAAGTGGAAGTGTCTTTAAGTGAGCTACAAACAACGATAGAAAATTTAGAATACCTCAGTCAAGCTGCACTCTCTACTGATAAGCAATTACTCAATGAAATCTGTGAGAAGTCAATTGGTGTTGTGTTGATATCTGCAGCAGCAAAATGCAGTGCTTGTGGCTCCAAATTCAGTACCAGAGCTGATCGACCGAGAAAACTCATTCTTTACACAGAGTCATCAGGAACGTTGCCGGCGTTACATTACCGAAAGGTGTGTCCAACATAGTTCAGTGAGTGTAAATAGCGATCATCAGGATCATCAGCGGCCCACAGTGAAAGATAATGAGGGGTAATTAATTGATTTGATATTTGAATACCTCACTATGCATTATTATAAGTGGTATCAGTTTATAATTTAAATTTAATAGACTGCCATTATTAATGTTATGAGTTGAGAAAACTTAGTCACCATATACTTTTGATGAGATAATACTGTTAAATTACAGATCGAATGACTTAATTTTAATGCAAACTATATTCCGTTTGATCACCATCACTGACTCTGTGCAAAAGCAGTTCTATGATTGCGGAATTTTAATATCCTATCACTGCTATACAAACTTGTAATACTGAAACTAAATACTAATATTAGTTAATCAAAATGTTTAAAATATATATATTTTTTGTACAGGGCAATTTCAGGAACCGCTGAGTCAAGCAGTCACAAACTTCTATGTAACACTGAAAAGGATGCCAAAAAACTCCATAACCGTACATCAGGTTTGACTGTTACATTAAAACTGCACCTCCACCAATTTCAGGAGTCACAAAATCAATAGAGGTGGTTGTTGCTCCACTCAATGCCATGATGGGGAATTAGGCATTTATTTTTTGTATTGCAATTCCATGCATGTTACTGTCCAACCCAATCTAGCTAGCTTCATGGGCATCCTGAAGTTCATCTATTCCTGCTGTCTACTGTAACATTTAAACTTTTGTGAAAGTTAAAATCGGCTTGAGGTCCACCCGTAAGCGTGGTTTAGCTGCACATAAATTTAAATTGCATGATTTATTTTTTAATGATCAAAATTAAAGAAAGCGTGGGTGTCAATGTTTTTGAGCGGGCAATTTCCGCATTCCTCCAGGACAGACTTGCTATGTCCATGTCCCCAGAACCTTTCCTTCAACAAGCCCCCAATAATAGAAGGAAAAGTGTCGGCTATGCCAGACTAAAGAATTATTGCACAGTTTTGAGCCTCATGGTATGTTCACAAGACCTAAGTGAGCCCCGTGACATTCACAGACTACCTAACACAAAGCGGTAAACATTAAATTTCCTTGGATGGTACAAGATCACTAACTAAAAGATTCTGTTTAGTGGAGGTATGATAGGGTGTAGACCATGAAGCAACACAAAACATGAGGATCAAAGTACAAATTGATATATGACGCCCACACATATATAGAACACTAGTGAGGTGCTTAATTATATAGTTGTTAACAAGGCACTTTACCAACTTACATAATTACTAGTGACAGGACGAAAAAAGGGGTTTCCATACCATATAACTCAACAGAATCTTGATTGTATTACTCCTGTGAGTGTCTCGCTTATTTCACTCGCTCGCCAACAATGTGAAAAGTAATCTAGAAAAATGTAAAGCATGCAGTCTGCTGTCTGGCTGGTACTGCTAGTAGAAGATAAAGGTTGTTCTATATGTCATGTGAACTTGCAGGAATTCTTGCTGGGGTTTGGCCTTGTGGGATTATCATGTTGTTAGCAGAATTGTATATATCTGAAAGCAAAAGCCAGGTGTATGGCAGTGTTCACGGACTTCTCCATGAACATCCTATGAATACTGCCAGCATCAGTAAGTAGTATTGGTTGTCGCAATTATGTGTTACTAAATATAATAACTTAGAATTTTTAGTTTATTATGATGGGTGTCATCTAAAAAAGTATGCCACGGATGCAGTAAGGTGCACAGCGACAGATACTGCCAGAAGAATCTCTCAATCATACATATAGTATATTGCATCTCTATAATAGTGAGATGAGTACAAGTAAATGAGGGATTTTTTTTGTTGAGCTGTAACTAATTAGTAAGTCATTTCTGTCTACGATTATGCAAGTCACAAATATACAAGATAAAAAATAAAAAATGAGCTTTGCTCATATGCTTCGTTATTCTGGCATAACGGGATAGCCAAGAAAAAGTTTGCTCGTATATTTCAGTATCCACCTAATAAAATACATGTACATTAAAATTGAAATGACACATACTTATCATACATTACCTCATCTATATCTTCAAAACTGTATGGATTGCAATGTTGTGCACACCAAGGGTCTTTGTGACCTTTAAAATGTAGTTTATCAATTACTATTCTCATCTCAGATTGTGTTAGTGGGACACAAGGGATTCCATAGGACTATCCCACCTGTCCTATATGGGACAGTGGGATAGGACGGACACATAGGATAGAGTGTGTCAGTGGGACACATGTAATTCCATAGGACTATTCCACCTGTCCTACATGGGACAGTGGGATAGGATGGACACATAGGATAGAGTGTGTCAGTGGGACACATGGGATTCCATAGGACTCTCCCACCTGTCCTACATGGGACAGTGGGATAGGACGGACACATGGGATAGATTGTGTCAGTGGGACACATGGAATTCCATAGGACTATCCCACCTGTCCTACATGGGACAGTGGGATAGGACGGATGGTAATGGTGTTTTAAAGGCAACCTCGGACATCACTGGCAAAATTACTATTGGGCACATGCCATTTTTTATTCCTTTATCATAGTGGCCACCAGTGTCACTGGTGGCCACTAAAAGTATCATTGGGCCAGCCAAAGTTATCCACGTGTGCTTGGTTCCCCAATAAACAATAAAATCAGTGTATAAACACCTATGGTTGTATCATTGAAGGAAATTGCCTGTCGTTTATCAAAATATGTGACCCTAAGAACAAACTAAATCCTTGTTCTTAAACTTACTCATAAGCCAGCTTATATGGATGCCGATAACCTACAGTTAGTATGCATTATGCTTGAGTAATGGATTTAGTATTGGAAGGGTAAGGGGGTGGGGAGAGAGAAAATTTGCTATGTCAGAAACAAAAAAACAACAATGAAATTTCAGCAAAATTACAGCAACTATTACATCACCAACATTTTACTAGTAGGTGTAGTCTAAATTACCCATAACTATGGTACATTTCTCCACTGCAGCAAAAAACTCTATATGAAGACACACATACTAAAACTAGATTATCCCCTTTTGTCTCCCAAGCATAGTTTGAACTTAATGATTAATTTAAGAATGTCTTTTTTTGTTGATTTATTTATTTTTTTGGACGTATGCAGCCACATTTCTCCCCCTATAAGGTTATTGAAGGTGTGCTTTACTGTCCATCATTTTCTGTGTACTTGTAGATACCACACACAATGATGGTGTTACCAAAAGTCATCTTTCTCTTTCCCTAGAAAACCAAGGTAAGGAGTATGAGGTTCATTGTGTAAAATTCAGTGAGTAATACTTGTGAGCGTTTACTCTCTCAGCAATATACATACCGGTGCCACTAATAAAGAGGTAAAGGGTTTTCAAAATTTAAATGGCTTATTACTCCTCAGTAAGCATGTGTTTGTGAGGGTTTCAGTTGTCATCATTGATTCACTGCGTCTGTCAACAGCGACTTTAGAAGATGGCTAACACTTTCAAAGCCAAAAAAAATAAAATAGAGCTTTTTAAAGCTGTGTATTTTATTTTGGTACTGTTTCAAGACAGGAAAGGGGAAGATGGGCTTTTAAAAGATGGGATTTATGTACATTAAATTTAGGGCAACATCCTCTGAAATCTCAGAAAAACTAAAATGGGTTTAGCTGCAACCCTTCAGGATATTTGTAGTAGCAGTGCGAAGCAGTCTTGTCTATGGGAGCCACTGAGCTTAAGATTAAGTGAACACTGTTGGCAGTGGACAATATGCCTTGGCTTTTAGTTCAGCAAGTATTACATAGTTAGCCAACTTTGGAATCAAGTACTTAGGTCACAGTAATTGTCAACTGGCTGCAATGCATCCAGCAGTCCAGCAGAGTAATAACGTGTTAGGTATTCTGTGCAACTAGATGCATGAAGTGCAATGCTGCTGCACACAGGTGTTTTATTGTACAGCAAATATTTTACAGTGTAAGTGATAAGGGGCTTATTGGCGAGTGAGTGAGTGAAGCCAGCGAGACATTCTCGAGTCTAACTCAATGTAAAAATCCGTATGTTTATATTTATTATATATATGGTACGTTGCAACTCCTTCACGTTAAATCGGTGGAGTAAATAGGCGGGTCAATAACAATCAGTACCATTTATTGAAAAGTTGCATTAAACTTCATCAGCTGTTTCAAGAGTTCTGCAGAACGGAGGAACATTATAAGCATATAGTAAGATTCGCCGAAGTAAGTACTATTGTTTTTAACTGCTGATAGGCTCCATTCTCGGGGATTTATTTCGACAAGCAATGCATTCTGAGTGAGTGTGCTTGAAAGTTTATACCAACGGTACAGCAACAAACTGTAAGCAAGGGAGTGGAGAATACACAGTATGGCGAGTTATCTGGTCAACTAATAAGCTGTTTGCTTGTGCTCTGATAAAGTAAAGTGTAAAAACCAATAAAATGGTAAGTATCATTCGATTGCCTTATGCTGACGATCGTATCAAACATTGTGGATTGCGTAGGTGGCTTTAATTACTGAACTAGGGGTGTGCCCAACAGCACAGTGTGGCAAGTGAGTTATTGCCCACTACTGCATGTATTGCAAGAAACTCTTAGGTTGTGGCAATAGTTTGCTTGCCACAATATGCTGTTGGGCATTTTGTCAATGATTTACTATGTAGCAGTGAAGTTTTGCAAAGTATGAATTTATATTTGTTGTGACCATTTCTTAGATGTTCTTCCTTAAATGTGAATTAGTAGAGATGCTTCTTGTGCAAGTTATATTTACTTGTGGTCTCAAGATTTATGCACAGATGCTGCACAGTATTGAATTTATATTGCCAAGGAACACATTTTTACGATGACATTCAGAAAAAAATCTATTTTAAGCCAATGGTGTTAAAGCACAAACTTTTATGAAATAATCAGCCTGTATTAATCTATCAATTGCTATAGTATGACACCCTTTACCAAGTCTCAAAACTAGATCAGATTAGCTAACTACATAAATACTTTTTATATACGTTATCATACAGTATTTGTATTTAAAGTGAAGTTTTTAGATTAATGAGTGTGAATGGGAAAAAGAAATTTTTTCATTGAATTATTAAGGGTCTTCATAATGTAAGGGCAGTGGTAAGATTAGCTTAGTTATTAGGTAAAGGGTTCCTTCCCATATTAAAGCTGTAGTATTAATTTCTAATAAAAATACTGTAATGGTTTTCCATTTTTAAAATTATGTTTTGTTGTTGTTGATTTTTATACAGAAAATGGGTTCAAAAGTCCATGAAGTGTGCTGTCAAGAAATTACTTTGTAAGTGTGTTACTATGTGTATAGAATTGTCCGGGAATTGTTTTTGGATATTATATCTATTTGCACCTTTTTTGTTTGTTTGTTTTTTGTTTTGTTAACTAAACTTTATTACAGCACTCTGTCACCTAATTATTTCCTGTGCTTTATTTGGAAAGAAAAGTTAAGTGGCATAGATTTGTACATACTTCTTTTATTAAGTGTCTACTAATGCTTACGTGGTATTATTATTTACCTCCCATCCCCCCCCCCCCCCCCCCCCCAAAAAAAAATAAAATAAATAAATAATAGTAATAATAATAACAATAATAAATAAAGCAAAATTCTGAATTAAAATGTGACTCAACAGTTAGCTTTTTTAAATTTTTTTAAATTTTTTTATTTTATAGAGCGGGGAGATTAGCTGCTTCTCTCTCTATTTTGCTTTCACTTGCTGTTCTGGTGCCTGTTCTGGCTGGCAATGTAAGGTATTTGTAGGCTCAAGTGTGCATGTGCCTATTATAAGACACTTCATCTGTGATCCTTAGCTTGGGCTTCATCTTTCCATTAATTTTGTTTAGTATACAGGCTACACTATTCAATTCCATTTGCTGACAGCAGTAGATATGGAACCGGTTAAAATTTAAATCCATGTGAAATGAGGCATTGGTGTAAATTTAATTGCAGTACTTTTTCCCTCCGTATCTTAGCATATATCTCTTCAGTATGGCTATGATAATTGGTGCAGGAAGGTTCTGCCTGCACTTATTAGATCTCATGATGACCCCATGGGTTTTCTGGTCTAGCCTAACAGTTGTTGCAGTGAGTGGGAATAATAATTGTCTCAATGCTAGCTGACAAACATTGGATAGGTTGTATGTATTCAGCACAAAGCTGGTGTGGGTGGAGCACATCTTGTATAGTTTCATTAGGTATGGGGCTTATGCTGTGATATGATACTATATACACTTATGGTTTTATGTTAATATTTCTTTTACTATAGTCTGGTGATCCTTACCAGTTGCTGATTAAAACCAAGTGTTATGTAGAGGCAATGTCTCGAATAGACAATAAAAAAATTCCTTTTTCCTTTCCAACCAATATTTTTGCTTTGTTTTTGTTGGATACCTAAATTACTTCTGACTTGATGCATGTTGTGTCAATAAGACATACATGACCATCTTTCACATTTTAATAATAGAATATAGAAGTTGATTTACTTGATGTTCTTATTTTTTTAGATGAAACACACTGAATGATGTTTTTTTTCTGGATTACAAGATTCATTGTGGCGAATGATTGAAGACCAAAGTCACTGAAAGATTACGTTGTCATCATGAACTTGGACATTTCTCATCATTGAACTTCGACTTTTCTATTCATACAATATAAAAAAATTTCATGTCATTTTACTATAAAAAATTATAGCGATGTAGCTAATCACACAGTATAGCAATAAGCTCAGGGGTGGCAGTGCAATAAACCCCTATAGTTGTGCTTATAGTGTTGAAATACACTGTAGAAGTGTAATGTACACTGGTATTGGTGTGGTAGAGGTGTAAATAGACACCCCTTTTGGTGTACTGGGACACTATATTTGGTGTGTTAAAATACACCCTATTGGAGCACCAAAAAGGGTGTATTGTAACACCCCGTTTTTTTTCAGTGCAGGGACAGAAAACTTCAGAAAAGTAGCCGACGCAGACGACACGAAATAGCTGACGACGATTGTAGAATATCAACTCAAACTTCAACTCAAACTTCTTCTTCGATGGCGCAGACTGGATCACTAACACCGCTGCCGCCAGTTGTGGGGTCGCCGCGCACTCAGTCTCAGAGGAGATACCAACTTTACTCATGTGCTGGTGGGGCGAGGTATGCTGCCACCAGAGTCCTCCTCCCCGGCCTAATAACGACTTAATCTATCGTCTAAAAAGCAAGGCACCAGGTAGAACTAAAATGTCTGACAGATTATACAAATATATATGACTGTAAAGGCCACGCCTATTATGACGGGCTATATGACACACAAAAGATAGAGACTTCCTGCACTGCAGCTTTACGTTCACACTGCAGCGCAGGAACACACAAACATACGCAAGATCAACACTAATTAACAAATGAACGACTTACACAAACAACTAACTGGCTAAATATAGAGTACCAAAAATATGACTGTGTGTGCATGACTAGTTCTGCTCTGTTGGAGGCGTGGTATCCTGCCACGCCTCATCACTTTCTGTCGGCCGACCCACACATACATTCCTCAGTAAAGACTGGCAGACTAAAGAGTTGAAGACTAGCTTTGAGCTACTCTACTGTTAGAGAGGCTCTACAAAGTTAACAATCCTTACTGTAGTAGCAATTATAATGAGTAAGTATAAAAATGTTTTATTATGGCAAATGTCAATTACTCTTGTATATTGATTTAGGTTTATGTGTTGGAATAAATTCTACAAGAATATCAACACTCCCACCAAAAGGTCCTTATCGTGTAGGACAAACCGTACAATTTTCTTGTGAAGTGGACATAAAATAAAATTTTAGTGTTACATGGAATGTGCTTGCAGATTTCTTTGGTTCCACTACAAGATATGGCAGACGTTTCAAATGGACATATCCACATCACCACACCCTACATTATAACTTATTCTTCTGTACAGTAGTAGCTAATGGAACTACTATTGATAGAGCTAAAAAGGTGATAGAAGTTCAAGGTAAGGCAATGAATTTTTAAGCATGTGTGGATTCCATTTTTTGACATTTCAGGAGAAGTAACACTTAGCATTAAAAACAACAACAACAACACTGTGCCTTCCTAATACATTATATTAGTCATGTGCACAGTTCAAGTAGCTAGACTCCAATTTTACTTTTTAACACTTGTGTTGTGTGATTACATAGTTGCTAAATTTGCAAAACAAAAATAGGACACATAATTTATACAATATTACTATATATATCCAAATTATCAACAACCCCCTGCAAGTGTTCATAGAATAGAAACTGTATGCATAACTGCAGCAACAAGATTGAATACCAAATTCTTGCAATAATTAGCAAGTGTATAATTATATTGAATTAAATCTAGGCAGCTAATGCTATGGGGAAACAATTTCAAACTGGGAGAATTGTATAAATTAGGCGAGATCCAAGAGTTGCCACAAAAAAAACTCAAACTTTTTGTATTATGGTAAATATTATAATGGTTTTATGGCAAGTCAACTAAACAGAAGTAATCAATAAACTAGGCAGGACATGGAACAAGCACAGAAAATCCAAGATTATTGGCAGCTCTGTGTTTGCAAAATAATTACTGCCAATCTTTGGCCCTCGTTTCAATTATTTTCATATACATAAATAAGTAAAATCGTTGCCATTGAAATCAATCGCCAAATTCATATGTGCTATAATACACATATTTTTAATGAATTATTATTATAATTATTATTATTATTGAAATTATTGCTATTGTCATTATTATTATTAATCATATTATTATTTATTTTTAATATTGTTATCATCATTTTAGGTATAATTCAGCATAATTCACCATTGACTCAAATACTAAACCTCAATAGAAGAGTGGATATTAATGTCAACATATCTATTTCTGATATTTGGTTTAGTGGATTATATTCTAGTATTAGTCTGGCTTGGTATCATAATAATACTAGAATTACTACCAATGAGAGAATTAACATTACAGATGGTGGAGCTACACTAACTATAGCAGACACTGTAGAGACAGATGCTGGCAAGTATCAAGTCAGAATAGACTCCATGAACTTCTCCTCAGGTAAAGACCCACCTGAATGCCATGAAAATATACTTCCACTATTTGAAGACCTAGCCCTTCATGCTCCTGCCACATTTATACTCCAACAGTCTGTCACTCCTGTCTATAATCCTGAAGATATTATTATTAATTACACTATCTCAGATTATCTTGGAGAAAATCAACATTCTTTATTAATTGACACTACATCAAGAATTAATACATCATATTTTTCAGCAAATTCATTATACATAGGATTAAATAAAAATGCAGTATTTATTAATTCGGGAAACTACAATTACACAAAAATATTTAATGAAAACAGAATAGGAGCAATTTTGGAGTTCAAGTACAACAACAGTGGAAATATTATTGGACTCTATGTTCTTCATGAGTACTGGTATCTTGATACTTTCAATTGCCCAATCTATCGCAATTATTATAGGCATTACCTGACACGTCTTTATTATGAATACTTGAGAATTACATATTTCTCTATCATTTTGAGAGGTGAGTCTATTTGCTTGTATCATGTTGTTCCTTTAACTCTACACTTACCAACAATTCTTGCTTCAAATACTACAAGTGTTTTTGCAATTGTTTTTATTTATGTACAGTATTCACTTTATTGATCAATTTAGTGTCCAGATACAAACTGTTCCGTAAATAGTGTAAAATAATAATACTGTCATTGATCTATTAAATGGAGGAATGGAGTCCAGGTGTAGTTGAGCTCGAAGTTTCTGTCTAGATTTGATTAGATTATTTTTGTCATAACTCACAACTGATAAGAAGGCGTACGAGCTGAAATGTATTGTGAATTTTAAATCTAATTTAATGCTTCTAAGCTAATAATTATTAATTACCAGGAAGTTATTATAAGTAGAAATGAAAGTCTACGACTTTGTGTAAATAGAATGAATCAGCATTATATATTGTATAATGTGGGTGTAGAAATAGAGTTGGTCAATCAAAGCTAATTTAAAGAGAGCAATTGAATCACAGCTAACAGTTATAATATTATTGTACTAATAGCACATGCTGTCATCAACTCCTCCAAGTCCATGTCAGTGTTACTAGGAGACTATCTCACTCTAACTTGCTCTGTCTACAACTCTAATGAAACCGTATTTTATTGGTTTCTCAATGACAATATTCTATCTGGACAGCCCACAAACACCTATGTAATCTCTGGAGTTCAACTCAGTGATCTGGGATACTATAAGTGTGGAAATAATCCTAACTACACACACTCAGAAAGTTTTTTTGTTTATTACAAAAAAATAGTAAGTCTTGTAATATTAATTTGAGTAGGATTTTATTGCCATAGAAGAATTCTTTGCTTCAGAAGTAATTTGTGCCAAAGCATCTATAAGATTTCATTAAGCCTGATAAGAAATACATTTTTAATACCTTCAGATTAATTAATTTTATTTGTAATTCTTATTTTTTACCATTATTTCAATAGCTATGATTTATGCAGGTTCAATTAAAGAAATGGATACATCAGTAATTTATCCAAGTTGTAACAATGAGGAACATAGAGATGATATTCTTCGTGGAGTGTTTCAGTTGTTGGTGAGAGATTATGGTGCCAGGCCATTTGGAAGAGTTAGAGTATATCCTGCCACTTCGTGTCAGCAAGTCCATGATGCCCACCCAACACTAGGGTCTGGATATTACTGGATCTCAACTGATGGGGAGGAGCCTGTTGAAACTTACTGTGATTTTTTAAATTATTATTTTTGCTAAACATTTATTAGTCATCACACTATCTTAGATAGAGACATAAGCAGTAGAATATAACATTTTAATATGGTGTGATTATTTTGTGAATATTTATGTAATACAATTAAATAGTAATAGAAGTAGAAATTTATTTTTGAATTTTGTACAATAGAACCGTGTTACTAGTAACAATAACTAAAAGTACACTGCATAACTAATAAAAATATCATTTGTAGTCAAACACCTAAGGCTATAAGAAGGATAATGTAAATTGATTCAAGCCACCCAAATAATTATTGTGAAAAGGAATTCATACCAGTATTACATTTCAACATGGATGTTTTCTTCAGGGATTACTAGATGTAGGTACATTTAGGTGAATTTTTAAGGTTACTTTAACAACGTGAAAACTTTTTTCACACCCTAAAGCAGCACAGATGGACGATATCATTAAAATAAATATTTGATTGATAAATTTACAATCATTAAAATATGAATAATCAACTCATTACTTACTGTGTCATAAAACTGTCTTAAAAGTTTCATAGGCAAACCAATCCCCAAGTGTTTATCTGAATTTGAAATATTAAAAAAATTAGATACCTTATTATGTGGCATTTTTATAATCTCACATCAATGTAATGAAAATAATAAAAACAACAACTTTATTTTCCTTCTACATGTAACTGACTACACTTATCACACCTCCACAGTTGCAGAGAATGCTGTTCATAACATCCACGAGATTTGACTGAAAGAAATCCAAAGTAGTTGATTATACATCTAGAATCAGAGGTGTCTGATGGAGTCATGACATAGAGCGAATAAGGGAAAAAATGCTATAAATAGGTATACTGGGATACTTACTAGTGTGTATTAGAGCATCATAGCTTGAGGTGCTCATAAAAATAAAACTGGTTTCAGTTACTATGCATTGAAATTTATAAATATCAATAATTAAAACTAGAGAGCCGTCCTACCCTTGCATTGATCGTAAACTCATTAAATATGCCAAACATACTTTGATTTCAGTGTGTTGCTGAATGGAAATACTCAATGTAATAATACACTTAAGCTTAGAAAAACATTTTTCTATACAAGTTGTGGAGATTATCCCTTCTTTCTCTCAAAATATTCAACTGCATGCATCTAAAACAAAAAAAAGCCATTTCACAAAAAATATAGTACAAGAAAATATCATTGCATGCATAGTACACTAGATTTGTGAAATGTATATGAAAATATCTAATGAAACACAATAAATACAAACTTTCCTATTTTTTAATTACAAAAATAATCAGCAATGTTTTACAATAATGATGGAAGCTATATTATTTATACAGTTAACACAAATTTACAAAATACAAGATATGCTCCGAGTTCTTTAAGACATAATGTACAAAAATTTCGCAGACAAAAAATAATATTGGCTGTTAGAACCAGAAAACATTATATTCCAAAAGAATTTTCTGAGCCAGTCAATGAATACTGGCATGTAAAATTTTCAGGCAAAGCATTATAATACTTCATCTCTCAATACAAGCCACTAATTTTAGTATCCTTGCACCCAACTACATCTAATGATTAATATAGTCTATTAATACTTCAACTTAACAGTATTATATACTTTAGACTATACTGCCATGAACATGAACAACTCACAATTGCAACCAGAATAATTAGGAAATGTACATGTCCCTTGACAATATTATAGAGTGTATGGAAAAATCACAAGTCTGGACTGATGAATAGTAATGTAAGAGTACATAAAATGCTTAGGCAATGTAAAAATAACAAAGCTATTAAAATGTCATTGGCAAAGCTGAAATAGAGGTAGAAGTTATATAGCTAACACAAATACGTAATGTATATATGGAATGTTAAAGTATTAGGCTCTAGTTGGAATACTGTTTTCAGTCCATGGAATGTTTTGATATAGAAACAGGTGTTTCTTAAGTCTTGTTGCTCCACATCAAGTTCAGTTCTTAACCTCTGTATGATATAACATATTCTGTTTATCTATAATGTCAGTAGTATTTAAAACAATTCTATATCTAAACATTTGTTGTAACTAGCTACACAAAATATCTTTCAATGTTATTGTTATGTGCAAACAAAACGAAGTCTGTAGAAGTTTATTAATGTTTATGCATACCACAAAATGTTCCTAAGTAAAAGACTGGCAGAATAGAGAGCTGAAGACTGATTTGTTCCTACTTCATTAACAGTCTGGCCCTGCAATTTTAACAATTGATCTCACTATAGTAGTAAATGATTTTTATGGCAAATGTCAATTATTGATTTAGGTTTATGTGTTGAAATAAATTCTGCAATAATATCAACACTCCCACCAAAAGGTCCTTATCATGTAGGACAAACTGTACAATTGTTTTGTGAAGTAGGCAAATAAAATGTTACTATCACGTGGAATATATTCACAAGTATCTATGGTGGTAGTTATACAAGACTTGGCAAGCATTTTAATTGGACATTAGATCAGTATAACTCTATCCAACATTATTGCTTGTTCTATTGTAGAGTGTTAGCTAACGGAAAAGTCATTGCCAAAGCTAGAATAGTGATAGAAATTCAAGGTAAGGAAATGAAATGAATATTTTTCCACTTTTATATATTTTAGGAATCATTTGTCAAATTCAAACCTAAATCAAAGTTTACAACGTATCACGTGTTATAGCTTAAGATTTGATAGGCTTAGAAATGTCACTATTTTCAATCTATTATTTCAGGTATTATAAATGATAGGATTACCTTATCAGCTATTAGACACATGTAAAAGCATTTACAGCAAATTATTGATATTACATAATGTTGACCAGTATTCATATTACTCATATTATAAATATTGTCTTATATTGTTACAATTATCATTTTAATAGGTATAATTCAACCTAGTTCTCTACTGACCCAAGTATACTAAACCTTACTGACAAAATTGAATTTAAAGTCAATATATCTGATGATTATGATGTCAGTTGATATTACACTAATCTTAGTCTGGCTTGGTATCATAATAATACTAGAATAATTACCAATGAAAGAATTAACATTACAGACGGCGGAACTACACTAACTATAGCAGACACTGTAGAGACAGATGCTGGCAAGTATCAAGTCAGAATAGACTCCATGAACTTCTCCTCAGGTGTAGACCCACCTGAATGTCCCAAAAATATACTTCCACTATTTGAGGACCTAGCCCTTCATGCTCCCGTCACATTTCTACTTCAACAGTCTGTCACTCCTGTCTACAATCCTGATGATGGTTTTATAAATTACACTATTCCAGATTATCTAGGAGAAGATCAACATTCTTTATTAATTGACACTACCTCAAGAATTAATACATCATATTATGTTTCGGCAAATTCATTATACGTACAATTATAAAAAAATGCTGTATTTATTAATTCGGTAAAACTACAATTACACAGAAATTTTAATGAAAACAGAGTAGTAGCAATTATGGAGTTCAAGTAAAACAACAATGAAAATATTATTGGACATTATTCTCAAAGAGTACTGGTATCTTGATACTTTCAATTGCCCATTTTATCACAATTATTATAGGTATTACCGGACACAATATTATTACGATAACGTGAGAATTACATATTTCACTATAATTTTGAGAGGTGAGTGTATTAACCAATATAAGGTTATTCCTTAAACTCTACACTAATCAATAATTCTCACTTGAATTAATATACAAGTGTTTTGCAATTGTTTTTATATATGTACAGTATTCACTTCATTGTGATCAGAATAGTGTCCAGCTAAAAATTGTATTTCAATTAACACTTTAAAATTATATCGTATTCCATATAATGAATCAACTATAAAATATTGTTTAATACGGGTGTAGAAATAGATTTGGTTAGTACACAATGTATTTTTAGTTTGTCAAAACTGCTAACTTTAAAGTGAGTAACTAAATCACAACTAACAACTTTTAACCCTTGTACTAATAGCACGCTCTGTTGTCAACTCCTCCAAGTCCATGCCAGTGCTACTAGGAGACTATCTCACTCTAACTTGCTCTGTGTACAACTCTAATGAAACCCTATTTTATTGGTTTCTCAATGACACTATTCTATCTGGACAGTCCACAAACAACTATGTCATCTCTGGAGTTCAACTCAGTGATCTGGGATACTATAAGTGTGGAAATAATCCTAACTACACACAGTCAGAAAGGTTTCATGTTTATCACAAAAGTAGTAAGTATTATAATGTGGGACTTAATTGTTATTCAAGTAATTCTTTGTTTGAGACAAACTTTGTATTAATGCAACTAAAACGGTTCATTGAGTCTTATAATGAATACATTTTAAATACCTTCAGATAAATTTAATTTAACTTGTAATTTTTATTTTTTACCATCTATTGCATATCTATAATCTATGCAGGTGCAGTGAAAGAAATAGGTACATCAGTAATTTATCCAAGTTGCAACAATGAGGAACATAGAGATGACATTCTTCGTGGAGTGTTTCAGTTGTTGGTGAGAGATTATGGTGCCAGGCCATTTGGAAGAGTTAGAGTATATCCTGCTCCTTCATGTCAGCAAGTCCATGATGCCCACCCAACACTAGGGTCAGGATATTACTGGATCTCAACTGATGGGGAGGAGCCTGTTGAGACATACTGTGAATTATGAAACTATTATTTTGTTAAACATTTATTAGTCATCATACTATCTTAGATAGAGACATAAGCAGTAGAATATAACATTTTATATTGTGTGATTATTTTGCGAATATTTACGTAACAAAATTAAATAGTAGTAGAAGTAGAAATTTATTTTTGAATTTTGTATGATAGAACAGTGTTAATAGTAATAATAACTAAAAGTACACTGCATAACTAATAAAAATATCATTTGTAGTCAAACACCTGAGGCTATAAGAAGTTTAATGTAAATTGATTAAAAACACCCAAATAATTATTGTGAAAAGGAATTCATACCAGCATTACATGGATGTTTTCTTCAGGGATTATAATATGTAGACACATTTAGGTGATTATTTTGAGATAAAAGTAACATCGAGTGAATGACAAATGCAATAAGAATAATCAACTCACTATATACTGTGTCTTAAAGCTATGTCTTGAGGTATCACAAGCAAAAAACCAAATGTCACAAAAATATAATACAGTACAAGCAAAAATCATTGCATACCTTATAACTATATTTGTATGAAAATATCTATCCAGATACAATAAATGTAAACATTCTGTATATTAATTACTTAATTACCAGCAGCATTTTCTCCATGAAGATTAAGTGATAGCTATTATTATTTATGCATGTTCACCAAATAGAGTTCTTCAAGTCATAGCTAATCTAAAAGATTTTGCAGACAAAACTTTATATTCTGAAAGAATTTTCTGAGCTGGTCAATCAATACTGGCATGTAAAATTTTCAGGTATGTAATATTAATTAAATCTGAAATATCATAACCATAACAAATTTCATTCTCAATCTAAGCCTCTAATTTTGGTAACGTGGCCCCAAACGATACCTCCTGATTAACGTACAGTTAATTGATATTTCAACTTAACATTATTATGGAGCTTAGAACATCTGCCATGAATATGAGCAACTCACATAAAACCAGAATAATTAACGCATTTACATGTCATTTGACCATATTATAAAACATAAGGTAAATCTCCAGTCTAAGCTGATGAATATAAAGTACCATGGAATGTTTAGGCAATGTAACATTAGAAGCTATAAAAATGTCATTAGCAAAGCTGTAATAGAGGTAGAAATTATAGGTTGCACAAATTTATTATGGAATTTTAAAAATTTAGACACAAGTTGAATTTTTTTTTCCAGTCCATCGAATGTCTTGATAGTAACAGGTGTTTCTTAAGTCTTGTTGCTCCACATCAAGTTCAGTTCTTAACCTCTGTACGATTAACATATGTTCTTTATCAATACAATGTCACTAGTATTTAAAACAATTCTATATCATGTATTTTAACTACACAAAATATCTTTCAATGTTATTGTTATGTACCAACACAACAAAGTCTGTAGAAGTTTAATTATGTTATGTGCATACCAAGAACAGCTGTAAACAAAATGTTCCTAAGTTAAAGACTGGCAGAATAGAGAGTTGAAGACTGATTGTTTTTTCTACTTCATTTCCAGGCAGGTCCTGCAATGTTAACAATGGATCTTACTATAGTAGCAATATTAATGAGTAAGTAAAAATACATTTATGGCTAATGTTAATTACTGTTATGCATTGATTTAGGTTTATGTGTCGGAATAAATCCTACTAGAATATCAACACACCCACCAAATGGTCCTTATCATTTAGGACAAACTGTACTATTTTCATGTGAGGTAGACAAAGAAGAAAATGTTACTATCACATGGAATATACTTGCAAGTATAATCTTTGGTGGTTATGAACAACTTGGCAAGAGTTTCAATTGGACATCACATAGGTATAACCAACATTATTGCTTGTTCTATTGTAGAGTAGCAGTTAATGGTACAGTCATTGGCAAAGCTAAAAGAGTGATAGAAGTTCAAGGTAAGGCAATAAGAGTAAAGCTTGTGTGAGTTCTAGCATTTCAAGGTAGAGGAGGCCTTGCATTTATAATAATGAATATTTTGCCAATCTAAACTCTCTAGTCATGTGTTAAATTCTATAACTTGACTCATGTTATAGCTTAAGATTCGATAGGGTTAGAATATTTGCTACTGCCATTCTAGCTATTAGTTTATTTTCATGAAAACATAAACGTCATTATTTAATCAGAAATATTATTACCGTATAATTAACCACATAATGTAAAATCATTCACATCATAATTATTATTACCTAATGTTTACAAGTATTGCCATATTCTCCATTAATATTACTCATAATTGTTTTTATCTCATATTTTTACGATTATATTTGTATTAGGTATAATTCAACATAATTCTCCATTGACTCAAGTACTAAACCTTGATGGTAAAGTGGAACTTAAAATCAATATATCTCATAATTTTTATATTAGTAGATTCTACACTAATCTTATTGTGGCTTGGTATCATAATAATACTAGAATTACTACCAATGAGAGAATTAACATTACAGATGGTGGAACTACACTAACTATAGCAGACACTGTAGAGACAGATGCTGGCAAGTATCAAGTCAGAATAGACTCCATGAATTTCTCCTCAGGTGTAGACCCACCTGAATGTCCCAAAAATATACTTCCACTATTTGAGGACCTAGCCCTTCATGCTCCTGTCACATTTCTACTTCAACAGTCTGTCACTCCTGTCTACAATCCTGAAGATATTATTATTAATTACACTATCTCAGATTATCTTGGAGAAAATCAACATTCTTTATTAATTGACACTACATCAAGAATTAATACATCATATTTTTCAGCAAATTCATTATACATACGATTGTATAAAAATGCAGTATTTATTAATTCGGGAAATTACAATTACACAAAAATATTTAATGAAAACAGAATAGGAGCAATTTTGGAGTTCAAGTACAACAACAGTGGAAATATTATTGGACTCTATGTTCTTCAAGAGTACTGGTATCTTGATACTTTCAATTGCCCATTTCATCAAAATTACCGTTTTTACCTGACACATCCTTTTGATAGTTATTTGAGAATTACTTATTTCTCTATCATTTTGAGAGGTGAGTCTATTTGTCTGTAACATGTTATTCCTTAAACTCTTCACTTACCAACAATTCTCACTTCAACTAATGCAAGTGTTTTGCAATTGTTTACAGTATTTACTCTATTGATCACAATTGTGTCCAGCTAAAATCTGTTACATAACTAGAACGGAGTCCAGGTGGAGTTGAGCTCGAGGTTTCTGTCTAGATTTGATGTGGTGTTGGTGTGGTGCTTTGTATTGTTAACACTTCTGTTAGCCTCCTGTAAGAAACATGGAACTATTTCAGAACTCTTGATTCACTCTATGCAACTTTTCCATGCAAGTACGGAGATGCCATTTTTATCATCCATTATTTTTACTGTGTTCAATGGGTTCTCCTTTGTCTCCAATTCTGGCAAATATATTTAAGGAGAATTTTGAAGATAATGCAATTAGTACTTTCCCCTTTAGACCATTTCTCTGGTGCAGGTATATTGATGGTGATTTTACATTATGGCCTCATACACAACAATACCTTCTACAATTCAGGACTAACCTGAATAAACAAAACATAATTATTAATTCAATTTAGTCAGAGTAAGAAAATAATAACAAGTTATCATTTCTAGATGTTGAAATAGAGTGGGAGAATGATCACTTCATCACATCAATCTACAGAAAGAAAACACACAATGATCACTATCTTAATTACAAATCGAATCACGACCCAAGAATTCTGTCAGGAGTAGTCAAATGCTTAAGTTCTAGAGCTACAATTTTTTGCTACTCTGCATTACTAGACAAAGAATTAGTTCATTTAAAAAAATTACCTTCTTGTCTAATGGCTATCCTCTATCAGTTATACATCTATCGAAACAGAAAATCAAAAAGTATCTTCCATCACAGAGAATGAATCAAAACTTTTGGTTTTACCCTATATCAGAAGCATTTGTGAGACAATTGAGTGGATTTGCCGCCCACTGTCATCAAAGTAAACTTCCAACTTCAACCACTCTAAGAAAATTACTTTTAATGTAAATCAAACAACACCAATGAAAAAAAAGAATAAAGTTGTTTACAGCATACCATACATGAACTACAATTCAGTGTTGTGGGTGAAACTGGCAGGAATTTAGAAAAATTGAAGGAACATCAGTATGAAGTCAAAAAAAAACGGATGATAAAAATGGCATCTCTATACATGCATGGAAAAAGTCATATAGTGTAAACTGGTGTAAATCAAGAGTTTTGAAAATAGTCCCAGTCTGTTTTCCACACAATGCCAATAGAAGCTGTAATAATACTGAGCACCAACACCACATCAATTCCAAAAAAAGGCTTTGAGCTTAACTCCACCTGAACTCTGTCCCTATCAAAGCTTTAGCATTAATGTTGACCCACCCGCTACATGGATTTTCTTATAGACGATACAATTGTATATTTTATTTTAATTGGTCATACCTCACAACTGAAGAAGGCTTACGAGCCGAAAGGTATTGTGAATCTAATGTCTAATTTAATGCTTTTAAGATAATAAATATTAATTACCAGGAAGTTATTATAAGTAACAATGAAAATCTACGACATTGTAATAATTATGAATCAATTTATAATTGTATAATGTAAGTATAGAATTAGAGTTGGTTGAATCCACATTAATGTATTATTAGTTTGTTAATCAATCAAAGCTGCTAATTGTAAAGGGAGTAACTGAATCACAATTAATAGATATTAACCTTTCACTAATAGCACATGCTGTTGTCAACTCTTCCAAGTCCATGCCAGTGTTACTAGGAGACTATCTCACTCTAACTTGCTCTGTCTACAACTCAAATGAAACCATATTTTATTGGTTACTCAATGACACTATTCTATCTGGACAGTCCACAGACACCTATGTCATCTCTGGAGTTCAACTCAGTGATCTGGGATACTATAAGTGTGGAAATAATCCTAACTACACACAGTCAGAAAGGTTTCACGTTTACTACAAAAGTAGTAAGTATTATAATGTGGGACTTAATTGTTATTCAAGTAATTATTTGTTTGAGACAAAATTTGTATCAATGCAACTATAACAGTTCATTGAGTCTTATAATGAATACGTTTTAAATACCTTCAGATAAATTAATTTTACTTGTAATTCTTATTTTTTACCATCTATTGCAAATAGCTATGATTTATGCAGGTGCAGTTAAAGAAATAGGTACATCAGTAATTTATCCTAGTTGCAACAATGAGGAACATAGAGATGATACTCTTCGTGGAGTGTTTCAGTTGTTGGTGAGAGATTATGGTGCCAGGCCATTTGGAAGAGTTAGAGTATATCCTGCTACTTCATGTCAGCAAGTCCATGATGCCCACCCAACACTAGGGTCAGGATATTACTGGATCTCAACTGATGGGGAGGAGCCTGTTGAAACATACTGTATATTTTGAAATTATTATTTTTGCTAAACATAATAGTCATCACATTATCTTAGATAGAGACATAAGCAGTAGAATATAACATTTTAATATTGTGTGATTATTTAGCGAATATTTACGTAATACAATTAAATAGTAGTCGAAGTAGAAATTTATTTTTGAATTTTGTACAATAGAACAGTGTTAATGGTAATAATAACTAAAAGTACACGGCATAACTTATAAAAAATATTATTTGTAGTCAAACCAAACACCTGAGGCTATAAAAAGCCCAAATAATTATTGTGAAAAGGAATTCATACCAGTATTACATTTCAACATGGATGTTTTCTTCACATACTGATGATATTAAAGTAAGCCAAGCTTGGTGCCCAGGGTTTACAACGTCAGGTTATCCAATAATTATTTACTGCATGCAATGGCCAGTGTTGGGCCTTCTAGCAGTACAACAGACTGACAAAAAATATATATAAAAATTGCAGCTGGTAGCCAAAAAACCAAAGAGAGAGAGAGAGATAGAGAAAGAAAATACTTGGGGTGGGTCCTCTCCGTTCTCAGAGGACCCACCCCAAGTTTTTTTTATTTCATTTTATTTCTACTCCAGCTGCAAAAGAAAGGACAGTAAACAATCTCATTCTAATCATGTGCATGAATTCACATACAAGTCTTTATAATAGTCATTTTTTATATTTTTTGTCAGTCTGTTGTACTGCTAGAAGGCCCAACACTGGCTGATTGCATACAGTAAATATTATTGTAAACCCTGACATTGTAAACCCTGGGCACCAAGCTTGGCTTACTTTAATAACATCAATATGTAGCTACATTTAGGTGAATATTTCGACAAACATAACTAACATAAAGTGAATGACAATTGCTTAAATATTGTTAGGTTAATTTAATGTGAAAACACTGTTGACACCCTAAAGCACAGATGAACGATATCATTAAATTAAATATTTTGTTGATAAATTTACAATCATCAAAATATGAATAATCAACTCATTATGTATTGTGTCTTAGATCTATGTCTTAAAGTATCACAGGCAACCAATCCCTAAGTGTTTATCTGAATTTGAAATTTAGTGTACACAAACAAATTATTAATAGAGCAAATTTTTCCAGTGATACTTCAAAGATGTTTATTTATGTAATAATAATTAGAATGTGCTACAAAATGCCAACAACAAGCCTTTTAAATGGACTTGCCAAAAGCATCATCTAAATCAGCCTTTTTCTAACATAATTACTGACTGCACTTACGACACCTCCATGGTTGCAGAGCATATAAGCTATCTATGCATCTATATAATAATACGCTTGTGTGTCAATAATGACGATGACATACGACAATTGACGCCAGACGGTGTGTGTATTCATGTATATTTCATGAGCTTAACGGTGGTATGGTAAAGCATCTTCATTACATGAATGATAAAGCGTCGTCACATTCGGTCACTAAAAAGCGGGTGTAATTGCAGATGGTGTAGAAGGCGGGGTAGAAGGCGGCGTAGGTTTCAAAAGGAAGGCAAAGAGAAAGCAAAAAGCGATTAATTTTGAAAAGCAGTTGGAATAGGGGAGGTAAGGGACATAATGTTACAATGGCTGTTAGAATGAGAAAACATTGTATTCTAAAAAAATTTTCTGAGCCAATCAATGAATACTGGCATGTAAAAATTTCAGGCAATTTGTAATGTAATATTCCATTTCTTATTACAAGCCACTAATTTTAGTATCCCACTCCCCAACTAGCTACAGCTACTGATTAAAATAGTTGAATAATATTACAACTTAACAGCATTATAATATACTTTAGACTATACTGCTGCCATGAACATGAACAACTCACAAGTGCAACCAGAATAATTAGGGTATTTACATGTCATTTGACAATATTATAAAATGTAAGGTAATTTCAAGTCTGGATTGATGAATAGTAATGTAAAAGTACAATAAAAGCTATTAGTAATGTCATTGGCAAAGCTGAAATAGAGGTAGAAGTTATAGATAACACAAATACGTAATGTATATATGGAATGTTAAAGTATTAGGCTCTAGTTGCAATACTGTTTTCAGTCCATGGAATCTTTTGATATAGTATAAGGTGTTTCTTACTTGTTGCTTCACATCAACTTCGGTTCTTAAGCTCTGTATGATAATAACATATATTATGTTCTTTACACTTATATTATAAGAAAATTGTATGGTGTGAACCGTCTGAAGATGTCAATGCCATTGGAAGTTGTGGATTAGACCATTTCATTTTGCATTCCAACATGTCACTAAATCCTCTAGGCACCATAGAATATCTTAGGAATGATGTTCTCTATTTTTTATAGTTACCTTGACAACCAAATACTGTATAACAGGCCTTGGTTGTACGAATGATTTTATCAGCAAAACATTCCAATATTAAATTATCATGTATTGTACATATATAAATTGTATTTTGATTATTTAAAGATGATTTCGATATCATTGCACATGTTCAACTGTTGCTGCTGATATATTTTCTGTCTTAGTGGAAGGTGATTGTTCAACTAATTATAGCAATAGTTAAAGAAGGTGTTTGTAATAGCTAACTAAATGATTTGCTATGACCTTCAGACTATGTATCTAACTCGAAAGTTGATGAGTTTTAACTTTATTGAAATTTAATTCACATTGCACATTATGTTGGTAAGAGCAAAGTATTTACTGTAAGTCTTTCATACACAACTATCTTGACTAAATTAGCAAACTATGTACACCTGATACACTTATGTTTGTGGATTCAGTTGGGTGGAGGAATAAGCACTAGTGAAATTTTAGTATGTAAAATTTTTCTTTTATTGAATAATGTACTGTTGTCACTAAGCACTTTTATTCAAAATAATTGTCAATAAAGTGTAATCACATGCCTAGCCCATGCTTACAATACTGGCAGTATGTCTTAGTATACACAGTACGAGACAGTTGAAGCTTGCAGAATCAATGAGAACCGATAATTTGCTTTGCAAGGATGTTATTCAGCCACAAAGCAAGATATAGACCCCTTCCCCCTCCTCTGCTCGTCATCAGTTTTTATATGCTTTGTCTAATCCAAGATAACAATAAAAATGTTCTATTATACTCAGACAACAGTAAGTTAGATAATGGTTCAATATTTTACATAATTGATACCATCCTTCAATAGCATGTCTTAATTTGAACATTAATATTGTAGAGAAAAATAATAGTTGAATGCATTAATTTTATTAATTATTCATGAGCCTGTTAAGATTTCACCAATTGTGTCTAATTAAGTTTGGCAGTCACAGGCACTAAGAGACAAGGTTTATAGCTTAACATCACTGTTTCCTTACTGTGCATTAATTGAAATGCTTATTTCAGTTCATGTAAGACTATATTATTTCATATCCTCCTGTACTGTAACAGCTATTGCAACACTGGTTAGCAAAGCTGAAATAGTGGTAGAAGTGATAAAAAGCACTAAGTAGTTTAACTATGGCAGTATAGCAGTAGTGTTTTAATACTTAGTACGATTTGAAATATTAGTTATTGGTACAGCAGGTATATATACCTTTAATCCTGTTGGTCCTTTTACTCTGTTATTAAAGGAATTTTTTTCAAAAGTAATTTTGAATACTTAGCTAAATCATATGAAGTTCAAGCAACTAATACTGTACCCAATTTTCCAAATGTATCAATATGCTGAAGTTAAAATGTTTGCATGTTAAATATTATAGATATGTCCATCACTAGCCTGTTAAGATTTTATCAATGTGAGTGTATTAAGATAATATATTGGCAGCTGACATAATGATTTAAGAATAAAAATTATAGCTCGTCGTCTATGTTTCTGTACTGTGTAGTTACTAGTTGACAATATTTATTTCTGTTCATGGAATATTTAAATATTATGACAGATGTTCCTTCAACCCTGAAGCTCTAACATCATATTCAATTGTTAAACGCTCAACAATAGAATGTCACATTTTATTTATTTCTGATTGTAAAAACAATTATTTTGTCTATCCACATTTCAATGTTACTTTCTACAGGAATAAAACATAAATACTAGCAATAAATTTCTCAGTAAAAACTGGCTGACTATGGAGTTAAAGACTCACTTCTAGCTACTCCATTTTCAGGAAATCCTTGCATTGTTAAGTATAAGGAAATAATCCTAACTACATGCACTTTAAAAGTTTATTTGGTTCATTACATACAAGAAGTGCAATTCAGAGCCCAGATATGTCCTGCACTGCTGCTAGCAACACTTAATTTGAATAGCCTAATCCAGGGTACAATTCGCGTCAGGACTTTCAGTTCATAAAAGAAAGGTGTACCCAATTTTCCAAATGTATCTATATGCTGAAGTTAAAATGTTTGCTTGTTAAATTATTATAGATATGTCCATAACTAGCATGTTAAGATTTTATCAACGTGAGCATAGTTAAGATATATTGGTAGCTGACATAATGATTTAAGAATAAAAATTATAGCTCGTCGTCTATGCTTCTATACTGTGTAGTTACTAGTTGACAATATTTATTTCTGCTCATGGAATATTTAAATATTATAACAGATGTTCCTTCAACCCTGAACCTCTAACACCGTATTCAAATTTTAAACTCTCATCGATAGAATATCACATTTTATTTATTTCTGATTGTAAATACAATTATTTGTCTATCCACATTTCAATGTTACTTTCTACAGGAATAAAACATAAATACTAGTTAACAATAAATTTCACAGTAAAAACTGGCTGACTATGGAGTTAAAGACTCACTTCTAGCTACTTCATTTTCAGGAAATCCTTGCATTGTTAAGTATAAGGAAATAATTCTAACTACATGCACTTTAAAAGTTAATTTGGTTTGTTACATACAAGAAGCGCAATTTAGAGCCCAGATATGTCCTACTGCTAGCAACACTTAATTTGAATAGCCAAATCCAGGATACAGTTTGCGTCAGGACTTTCAGTTCATAAAAGAAAGGTGGTTTGCTTTAAGAGGTGTTGAGCAATAAGTTTTATTGGCTAGCAGAAAGCTTTTTTTAAACAGAAGTAATTTGGTTGTTTACAGAGTTCAATGTCACGAGGTTGCATTATCAATAGTTTAGCCATTTAGTGTGATCATCATTAATATGCAGTGATGGCTGATGATGGTTAAGAATCAAAGATAACAGCATATGATGGGGTTCATGCACTAGTTGATGAACTTATTTTAGTTAATGGAATGTAAAGCGAGAAATATTTATTTAATATGACTACTCTCACAATATTACTAATTCTCCACTACAGTAGTAGAAGTTATTGGAACAGTCATTGCATAAACTGTGAGTGATAGAATTTATAGACAAATGTATAGGTAGAGCATTACTGCTACACTACTCTGTACACTAGTTGACATGCTTATATTAGTTCATGAATTGTTGTAACAGGTGTTCCTCAATCCTGTTTCTCTACATCAGTTTCGGTTCTCAAACTCAATGCAATATACATACAATTACATGTTGAAATAACAATTCTTTGTCTAAACATTATTATAACTACACAATGCACCTTTCTATGTTACTCAATGCAGAAACAAAACATTTTCTATTGACGTAATTTAGTATACACTATTGCATTGCAAGAGAAATAGTAAGCCAATGTTTCTTCAGTGAAGAGATTAGCAAACTTGGAAAATTGAAGATGCTAACCATGGAACTTACTGTAGTAGCAATAATGATGAGTAAGAAAAAATACTTTTTTAGCAAATGTTAATCACTCTTGTGCATTGATGTAGGCTTATGTGTTGGAATAAATTCTACAAGAATATCAACACTCCCACCAAAAGGTCCTTATCGTGTAGGACAAACCGTACAATTTTCTTGTGAAGTGGACATAAAACAAAATTTTAGTGTTACATGGGATGTGTTTGCAACTGTCTACGGTCACACTACAAGATATGACAGACAATTCAATTGGACATTTTGGCATGACAACGCCTTACATTATAACTTATTCTTCTGTACAGTAGTAGCTAATGGAACTGCCATTGATAGAGCTAAAAAGGTGATAGAAGTTCAAGGTAAGGCAATGAATTTTTATGCATGTGTGGATTCCATTTTTTGACATTCTATATATATATCCAAATTATCAAACCACTGCAAGTTTCATAGAATAAAAACTGTATGCATAACTGCAACAACAGATTGAATACAAATTCTTGCAATCAAGTCTATAACTTATCTTACGTTATAGCTTCAGATTTGATAGGGTTAGAATATTTGCTACTGCCATTCTAGTTTTTAGTTTATTTTCATTAAAACATAAATGTCATTATAATCAGAAAAATTATTACCGTATAATTAACCACAAAATGTAAAATCATTCACATCAAATTATTGATATTACCAAATGTTTACAAGTTGTGCAATATATTCTCCATTAATATTACTCATATTTTTTTTATCTTTGTGTTAGGCATAATTCAACATACTTCTCCATTGACTCAAGTACTAAATCTTAATGAGAAAGTGGAACTTAAAATTAATATATCTCATGATTTGTATATTAGTAGATACTACACTAATCTTAGTGTGGCTTGGTATCATAATAATACTAGAATTACTACCAATGAAAGAATTAACATTGCAGATGGTGGAACTACACTAACTATAGCAGACACTGTAGAGACAGATGCTGGCAAGTATCAAGTCAGAATAGACTCCATGAACTTCTCCTCAGGTGTAGACCCACTTGAATGTCATGAAAATATACTTCCACTATTTGAGGACCTAGCCCTTCATGCTCCTGCCACATTTCTACTGCAACAGTCTGTCACTCCTGTCTACAATCCTGAAGATATTATTATTAATTACACTATCCCTAATTTTCTTGGAGAAGATCAACATTTTTTATTAATTGACACTACATCAAGAATTAATACATCATATATTTCAGCAAATTCATTATACATACGATTATACAAAAATGCTGCATATATTAATTCAGGAAATTACAATTACACAAAAATATTTAATGAAAACAGAATAGGAGCAATTATGGAGTTCAAGTATAACAACAGTGGAAATATTATTGGACTCTATGTTCTTAGAGAGAGCTGGTATCTTGATACTTTCAATTGCCCATTTTATCGAAATTACCATTATTACCTGACATATCATCATTTTAATGATTACTTGAGAATTACATATTTCTCTATCATTTTGAGAGGTGAGTGTATTTGTCTGTAACAAGTTATTCCTTAAACTCTTCACTTACCAACATTGCTTACTTCAACTAATACAAGTGTTTTACAATTGTTTTATACAGTATTTACTTTATTGATCAAAATAGTGTCCAGCTAAAAACTGTTACATAACTAGTGTATAATAATACTTCTGTCATTGATATTTTAAATGTTCTGATATTACAACTCAAATACTAAATATTTATAGTACAGATTTTTACATAATGTAATCTAAGAAAGACTATTTTTTAAAACTTCATCAGTCAAAAAGCAATAAATAACTTAAAAATCTCTTCAGATAGTCGAAGTCATATTCAAATATCAATACTATTATGTACACATGAACTAAGTGAGTGTATTAAATATCTTCCTCGTAATTAATATTGATTAGATTCAGTAACATTAAATTAGATATAAAATTTCACAATACGTTTAGGCTGGTAAGCCTTCTTCAGTTGTGAGATATGACACTTTCAAATAAAAATAAGAAATTAAATTGCCAATAAGAAGATGCATGTAGCCGTTAGGTTAACATTGACGTGAAGTTTTGATAGGAACGGAGTCCAGGTGGAGTTGAGCTCGAGGTTTCTGTCTAGATTTGATGTGGTGTTGGTGCTTTGTATTGTTAACACTTCTGTTAGCCTCCCGTAAAAATTGTGGGACTATTTTCAAAACTCCTGATTCACTCTATGTGACTTTTTCCATGCATGTATGGAGATGCCATTTTTATCATCCATTATTGTTTTTTACTTCAATGGGTCTTCCTTTGTCTCCAATTCTGGCAAATATATTTAAGGAGAATTTTGATGATAATGCAATTAGTACTTTGCCCTTTAAACCATCTCTCTGGTGCAGGTACATTGATGGTGATTTTACATTATGGCCTCATACACAACAATACCTCCTATAATTCAGGACTAACCTGAATAAACAAAACATATCAATTTAGTACAGAGGAAGAAAACAATAGCAAGTTATCATTTCTTGATGTTGAAATGCAGTGGGAGAATGGTCTCTTCATCACATCAATCTACAGAATGAAAACACACAATGATCACTATCTTAATTACAAATTGAATCACGTCCCTAGAATTCTGTGAGGAGTTGTCAAATGTTTGAGTTCTAGAGCTACATTTCTTGCTACTCTGCATTACTGGACAAAGAACTAGTTCATCTTAAAAAAAGTACCTTCTTGTCTAATGGCTATAATGAATCAAAACTTTTGGTTTCACCCTATATCAAAAGCATTTGTGAGACAATTGAGTGGATTTGTCGCCTACTGTCAAAGTAAACTTCCAACTTCAACCACTCTAAGAAAATTACTTTTAATGTAAATCAAACAACACCTATGGAAAAAAAAAAAAAAGTTGTTTACAGCATACCATGCATGGACTACAATTCAGTGTTGTGGGTGAAACTGGCAGAAATTTAGAAAAATTGAAGGAACATCAGTATGCAGTAAAAAAAAAAAAAAGGATGATAAAAATGGAATCTCCATACATGCATGGAAAAAGTCATATAGTGTAAACTGGAGTAAATCAAGAGTTTTGAAAATAGTCCCAGTCTGTTTTCCATCAAAGGCTAACAGAAGCTGTAATAATACTGAGCACCAACGCCACATCAAATCCAGAGAAAGGCTTCGAGCTTAACTCCACCTGAACTCTGTCCCTATCAAAGCTTTAGCTTTAATGTAGACCCACCCGCTACATATATTTTCTTATTGACAATTTAATTGTGTATTTTATTTTAATTAGTCATACCTCACAACTGAAGAAGGCTTATGAGCCGAAAGGTATTGTGAATTTAATGTCTAATTTAATGCTTTTAAGCTAATAAATATTAATTACCAGGATGTTATTATAAGTAACAATGAAAATCTACGCCATTGTAATAATTATGAATCAATTAATAATTGCATAATGTAAGTGTAGAATTAGAGTTGTTGAATCCACAAATGTATTATTAGTTTGTTAATCAATCAAAGCTGCTAATTTTAAAGGGAGCAACTGAATCACAATTAATAGATATTAACCTTTCACTAATAGCACATGCTGTTATTAACTCCTCCAAGTCCATGCCAGTGTTACTAGGAGACTATCTCACTCTAACTTGCTCTGTCTTCAACTCAAATGAAACCATATTTTATTGGTTTCTCAATGACGCTATTCTATCTGGACAGTCCACAAACACCTATGTCATCTCTGGAGTTCAACTCAGTGATCTGGGATACTATAAGTGTGGAAATAATTCCAACTATGGACAGTCAGAAAGTTTTCATGTTTATTATGAAAATAGTAAGTATTGTAATATTAATTTGAGTAGGATTTTATTGCCATAGAAGAATTCTTTGCTTCAGAAGTAATTTGTGCCTGCCAAAGCATCTATAAGATTTCATTAAGCCTGATAAGGAATAAATTTTTAAATACCTTCAGATTAATTAATTTTACTTGTAATTCTTATTTTTTACCATTTATTTCAATAGCTATGCTTTATGCAGGTTCAATTAAAGAAATGAATACATCAGTAATTTATCCAAGTTGCAACAATGAGGAACATAGAGATGACATTCTTCGTGGAGTGTTTCAGTTGTTGGTGAGAGATTATGGTGCCAGGCCATTTGGAAGGGTTAGAGTATATCCTGCCACTTCATGTCAGCAAGTCCATGATGCCCACCCAACACTAGGGTCAGGATATTACTGGATCTCAACTGATGGGGAGGAGCCTATTGAGACATACTGTGAATTTTGAAACTATTATTTTGTTAAACATTTATTAGTCATCACACAATCTTAGATAGAGACATAAGCAGTATAGAATATAACAGTTTAATATTGTGTGAATATATTGCGAATATTTACGTAATACAATTAAATAGTAGTAAAAGTAGAAATATATTTTTGAATTTTGTACAATAGAACGGTATTAATAGTAATAATAACTAAAAGTACACTGCATAACTAATAAAAATATAATTTGTAGTCAAACACATGAGGCTATAAAAAGGGTAATGTAAATTGATTCAAGCCACCCAAATAATTATTGTGAAAAGGTATTCATACCAGTATTACATTTCAACATGGATGTTTTCTTCAGGGATTACTAGATGTAGGTACATTTAGGTGATTTTTTTGAATAAAACTAACATTAAGTGAAAGACAAATGCTTAATTGTTATGGTTACTTTAATGTGAAAACACTTGTCACACCCTAAAGCACAGATGGACGATATCATCAAAATAAATATTTGATTGATAAATTTACAATAATTAAAATATGAACAATCAACTCATTACTTACTGTGTCATAAAGCTGTCTTAAAGTATCATAGGCAAACCAATCCCCAAGTGTTTATCTGAATTTGAAATTTAATGTACATAAACAAAGTTATTAATATCAGCAACCCTTTCCATTAATACCAAAATGATTGTAGATTGTTAGAATGTGCTTAATAAAATATATAATGCTACTAGAAGCCCTTTCAATGCACTTTCCAAAATGATCGTCTAATCTGCCTTTTTCTATCATCAATATCAGAGAATCTTATCTTATTATCTTGTCTAGTTAAAGATAAGCCAATACTTAATTGCATTCAAATGAAGACTCTTTAATGAAATTGAGACTGCAAATAAGATAATAGTTTAATATTAAAAAATAGATACCTTATTATATGGCATTTATATAATCTCACATCAATGTAATGAAAACAATAAATACTACAACTTTATTTTCCATCTACATGTAAGGACTACACTTATCACAGCTCCATACTTGCAGAGCTTGCTGTTCATAACATCCACGTGATTGACTATAATATCTAGAATCAGAGGTGTCTGATGGAGTCATAACATAGAGCGAATAAGGGAAAAAATGCCATAAATAGGCACACTGGGATACTTACTAGGGTGTATATATGTGACCGGTTTTGGGGAAAATCGGCCTAAACGCGGCATCTAAAGTTTTCTTATTTATTCTACCAGTAGGCTGCACAGGGCCTTGGGATGCGGTCCTACTAATTTGGAAGCTGTAGCACAAACCGTCTTCGCCCTACGCACTACAACACTTCAGCATTATTGCTAAACTTATTATTGCTTATTTCGAAAAAAACGCCGGGTAAAGGCATTGCTATGGTCAGGGGGCGTGCCTTGTGTCCGTATACTATTACTGCGTGTCTCCGGGACACTATGGAATAAACCGGTTACAGGCGGATTGAAAGAAGTCTAAAAGGCTTAATGCAGGGCTCCTTAAGAAACTATGATGGCGAGAATTGCGCGAGTACATGAATTATGTAGAATAGTAAGTGAATTATAGTATGTCCAAGTTGAGTTGGCCGCAAGAAAAACTTGAATAACTTTAGAACGGAAGCAGCTACGCATCCGGGGTTTGCACCATTGGAAAGCTCGTGCCGAAGCGATTAAAAATATTCCCTCAGTAAACTCCAAAACCGGAGAGAAAGCGCTATTCCCAAACTCAATACAAAAGTCTATGGGAATAGAAAAAACCACAGGTTTCCCGCTTAAAACGCGCCCGCTTTTAGTCACGCGGTATGGCTCAATTTATCACGCGGACAGTCTTCATTAAGAATTGTAAACAATGAGCGGCTTCTTCTCAGATTGCTGTGTTTCTAGCTTTATATCGCGATTAGCTTAGGTTGCGAGTGTGGAAAGGGATAGACGGAGTGTTCTGTTGTTGGGGTACAGGACCACCTGATAGGATGTTGGTATGATTATTTGTCTACCTGTTCAATAACAATTTCAGTGATATGGCTATCATTTAGCTAGCAACTTGTAATACAGCCACACTTACGCTGTTTCAGTTAAATTGTGTGCTTGTCAAAGCCGTGTTTATGCCAATTCCTTTTCTTCACTATTATAGATGCCGTTTATTGTAAGAATTAGGACCAACTCAGGCAGAACTCCACCTTCAACTCGGATCACAACTATTTTTTGTAGTGTACTACTTAAATTCTATCATTTCATCAATTTTCATATACCTTATTATAAATAAATGAAAGAATTGATAATTTTATTTAACATGAAAGTCTAGTAACTTTAGCTACAAGTTTACAGTGCTGTACTGCTGAATCCTGTGAACATCAGAATATTTCTTGGGACACAGTAGGTAGAATCCACTGATTTTAATCCTGTCTCTTTAGAAGAACTCCCACCAGTTTGCGTTTTCCATCTGCTGTACATTATCTGCGCATAAGAAACATAAATATCATTGAAAACAGACGAGATAAGCTGTACAGCGCCCGAAAAACTCCATAAACTTCACTAAATTTCTTTCTTTCAATGGTTACAGTATTAATGCGCACCTGTGCTACCGCCCCTTTTTCACGTGCAACGTTGACGTTTGCGCGCTTAATTGACTTGGATTCACATGACTAAATTGCTTCCGGTAAAGTACTAAATGCATTCCTCAATTACCGCGCTTGCGGTCGTGCCAACTCAACTTGGACATACTTTAGTTAGCTACAGTTTTTTTCCCCGCTGTTAGTGAAAAGCCCGCCAATAATTTCTTAGCAACTCGAGTCCAACCGGCTAGTGTTTCTAGCCTCCTAGTGTGAGTTCTAGAGCACGCCAGAGCTTACACAACTGCGTCATAAGCTAGAGCTAACTGGTGTCTATCCATTTCTGCCATAAAAATTTTTTCGAAAAAAATCGACCTATAAGGCTATACCGGGGATACTGAAAAAATTGTTTGCGCGTTTAGGCCGATTTTCCCAAAACCGGTCACATTAGAGCATCATAGCTTGAGGTGCTCGTAAAAATAAAACCGGTTTCAGTTACTATGCATTGAAATTTATGAATATCAATAATTAAAACTAGAGAGCCCTCCTACACTTGCATTGCTCGTAAACTCATTAAATATGGCAAAATACTTCAATTTCAGTGTGTTGCTGAATGGAAATACTCAATGTAATAATACACTTAAGCTTAGAAAAACATTTTTCTTATTACGATAACGTGAGAATCACATATTTCTCTATAATTTTGAGAGGTGAGCGTATTAACCTATATAAGGTTATTCCTTAAACTCTACACTTCCCAACAATTCTTGCTTCTATTAATACAAGTGTTTTGCAATTGTTTTTATATTATGTACAGTATTCACTTCATTGTGATCAGAATAGAGTCCAGCTAAAAATTGTTACACAACTAGTGTAAAATAATACTACTGTAATGTATCTATTAAATGTGCCTGATATTAAAACTCAAAATACTGAATATTTATAGTACTGATCATTACATAATAAAATCTAAAAGTGACTACTTAAAAAAAAATTCATCAGTCAAAAAAAACAATAAATAGCTTAAAAATATATTCAGATAATTAAACTCCTATTTCAATTAACACTTTAAAATTATATTGTATTCAATAATAATGAATCAACTTTAAAATAAATTGTTTAATATGGGTGTAGAATTAGATTTGGTTAGTACACAATGTATTTTTAGTTTGTCAATCAAGCAAAGCTGCTAACTTTAAAGGGAGTAACAAAATCACAACTAACAACTTTTAACCCTTGTACTAATAGCACGCTCTGTTGTCAACTCCTCCAAGTCCATGCAAGTGTTACTAGGAGACTATCTCACTGTAACTTGCTCTGTCTACAACTGTAATGAAATCCTATTTTATTGGTTACTGGACAGTCCACAAACACATATGTCATCTCTGGAGTTCAGCTCAGTGATCTGGGATACTATAAGTGTGGAATATAATCCTAACTAAGGACAGTCAGAAAGTTTTCATGTTTATTATGAAAATAGTAAGTATTGCAATTATAATTGGAGTAGAATTTTAATGCCATAAAAGAATTTTTTGCTTCGAAGTAATCAGTGCCAATGCAATAAATCTTCAAATACATTAATTTTACTTACAATTCTTACTCATTTTTACCATGTATTGCAATAGCTATGATTTATGCAGGTGCAGTTAAAGAAATAGGTACATCACTAGTAATTTATCCAAGTTACAACAATGAAAAAAATAGAGATGATATTCTGCTTGGAGTATTTCAATTATTGGTGAGAGATTATAGTGCCAGGCCATTTGGAAGAGTTAGAGTATATCCTGCTACTTCACGTCAGCAAGCATGATGCCCACCCAACACTAGGGCCAGGATATTACTGGATCTCAATTGATGGGTGTGGTAGAACCTCCCATATGACGGACCACACCCTTAGCCACTCCTACTTGAACCCTGAACATCTATTACTTTATCGGCATGCATTATTAATCTATTATTTCTATCTAGCGAATTTCATGCACTCCAATTAACCCGCATCACCATTACCTCATTACTTCCTGCGCCTGCTCAGTGGGTTTACTATATATTAGCCTGCTGGACATGTGCACCTTCCAGTGTCAGTTCATGAGTCACTTAACTCTCTGGTGAACCTTCTGTTCTGCCTTAAACAGCAGAAGCTGGCTAGCTAAGGGCCTGTAATAGGGTTATGTGTGTGAGCTCTTGACACTCTGGTGGCAGTTACTCCTTAGTTGTCTCCCCGACATCCTACCACAATGGGGAAGAGCCTATTGAAACATACTGTGAATTCTGAAAGGATTGGGGGGTTTTTTCAACGTAAAATCTTCAATTTATTAGTCATTACACTATCTTTGATTGAGACATAAACAGTAAAAATGTTTGTATTTTGAGAATATTTTTTTAAATAGATGTAATTCAACTTCTGGTGGTACAAAAAATGTGAAAATTTTGTCAAATAGCACAATATGAATAGTAGCTATAATACTAAAAATACATCAACTGATGCATAAGTAATAAAAATTATCATTTTTTAATCAAATACTATAGCTGAGACCAAAAGGGTAGCTAGATATTTATACGGTACTATATATACTAATAATGAATCTTCAAATTATTACTTATTTTGTAGATAGCTAGCTGTCCTAAAGTATCATAGACTAACCAATCCCTATGTGTTTATCAGCAATCCAGTGAAACGTAAACAAACCTACCTATATGCAGCTTATTGAACAGAAACCCTTTCTAATAATTCATGGATGATGGTGATTAGCTATAATATGCTTGTTGCGATACAATGTGCTGTTTTCTGTTTTCAAGTCACAACAAGCCATTTTTAAGATGGCACACTTGAAAAAATTTGATTTTGCTTTTTCATAATCATAAAATAGACTTTTCTTCTTAAATAATCATATCCTACCGTCTTGTCAAGTTATGAGTTCAGCTATAACTGACATTTAGTAATTTTTATAATGACATGAAATCGTGGTAGTTACAAGTAGCAGTTGAATTTGGAGGGTGGACAGCTAAAACATAAATAATGGCATATAAAGTAGTCTATGATGAATTATAATAAATTATATTATCTAAAACCGAACCAGAATATCAAGCAGAGGGGTAGAAACGAAATCACCAAAGTACGACCCGGCGTACCCATATTTCCGGAAATATTGGTATCCTGCCGTAAATTTGGGTACCCTCGCAGCCGATTGTTGGTAACACTTGTGCGTTCTCCTTCTGGTGTGCTCACGCTTATCTGGACCGTACAAGGGTTGGAAAAGAATAGGGAGAGTGTCCTGAGGTGGTGGGCAAAGTTTTTTAAAAGTTGATCTAGGCAATTTATACTATACTATAATATCGGAGAGGAGTAGCTATTGTTGCTTAGGTTTTTTTTTTGTAATAACAGATTATGTTTTTAACATGAGCTTTGAAGCTAACTGCTTTATGAAGATTTCTTTCATGTATGAAGTTGAGTAGCTAACATTAAATGAAGACTCAATCATTTTTTTTTAAATAATTGGTTTGCAAAGCATAACAGGAAATACCAGCTAGCACAAGGCTAATATACAGGATTTCCAGAAGCAGAAGGATAAAAGGAAGTGACTAAAAAGTGTATGATAATAAGACAATACAATGCAACATAATCTGAAAATCAGTTTTTTTAGGGAGGAACTCTTGAAAGCAGACTCTGAGGGAAGGGATACTATGTGATCGGGGACTCTGGTCCACTCATCAATAACTGCATATTTGAAATAGTGTTTGTGGTGATAAGTTCTTTCAGCGAATACCTACAATAATTTCTGCATTCTCACATACTCATAGGAGTCACTTTCTGTATTATTTAAAATAATAATTTAACATCATTACATTAAAGTATGGTCTATTATTTAAGTAAATAGAAACACACTGTAATATTGATACATGAAAATATAGGAAGTATTGAATTATTCCTTCTTTTAGAAACAATCAAACTTAGTAATTTTTAAGATTAAAAAATGTAAAACGTGTAGATGTAGATATAGCTAATAGTTCATTCTTGTCTTCTGATGGAGGTATAAGGAAGGTAGGCTGGGGTGGGGAAAGGTGGGTGAGGAACAGTTTACAATTACAAATTAAACAAAGGTATATAAGTTTTTTTTGCCTCAAGTAGATTCTGCTTCTTTAATTCCATGTTTTTCATTAGTGTCAACTACTCAACAATAACAATAAACCCTCTCATAGCAAACTCAATGATAATTGGAACTACCATTCTTGCACCATTTAAAAGTGTACACTTTAAAGATGCCTGCTTGTTAAAGTTGAACAGCTAGTTTGTTTGCATGTGATAAAAAATGATTACAAATTGCAATTCTATAGAGGAAAAAAATATAAGTATTCTCTTTACCTCTTATGTTATTAGGTAGAGTCATGTGATCATTATCAGCACCGAAACAAGCTAAAGACATTTGCGGGTACACTATACCTTATTCCAGTCAAATCTAAGTACAATTCCACCAGGTGAGAGTAGATTCAAATCAGCCGGTGCAAGTAAGCAGTAAGCAAAAAAAATATGAAATAGTTATGTGAATTTGGAGGCACCGGCTGATTTGAATCTACTCTCACCTTTTATCATCATAATATTTCATAAGTAATGTGTGTCAATTTGTTTGCCCTCATATTATTTTGATTACTGACCAGGGAAGATGATTTATTAATTGATTTTTCAAACTCACCACAGGATTTCTGGTGTTTACACTCAAACATGGGATTCTCATTAATTTTAGAAAAAAAGAAGAAAGACTATTATTTTAGCCAAGCAAGGTTATCTAGAAAAAAGAAACTGAGTAAAGCTAACTAACTTGCATAGCCACAGATTTTAATAATATATGACCCTTTTATTTCTTATTACATACGCTCCAACTTTCAAAAAAATGCTTTAAGGACACTACAAGAATTTTCCCCCTCATTGTTAGCTAGAATGTTGAGCAATGTACATCCATGTTTAAATATTAGTGTATATCTCTCAATTTAATAATATAAAATAGCACTATGAAAAAAATATAATTTGTATCAAAACTGTTTTACCACCCTCATCTCAGTTAAAGAAATTTGAATGTGCCAGCAATGCTTAGAAGTTTCAAAATTATGTGAGGAAAGTTCAGGCACTTAGCAAAGATAAAATTTCTGTTCTAAAAATTAAAATGGTAAAATAAATTTAGACTATATTTTAATACTCCCATTTTTAGTGTATATTCATTGGGCATGTTAACCCTCAGTGTGCATAAGTGCAAGCCAATTTGTCAGCCTCTACACATATTGTTGCTTGACACAAAGTATGTTTGCCCTAATTTTGAATATTTTAAAGACAATAGCTGCATTTATCCTTATTACGTGGTTGTTCACATTACTCTGTATAGTTAGTTGCTCTAAGCTGGAAAAAGATGCTGAGGGTGCCAAAGTTGATCAAGGGATACTAGAATGAGGTGAATGGCTGCCAGATAAGCATATTACTGCTATAGATAGCTAATGAAGGAAAGGTTTCTAAAGAAACAAGATCTACAAGACACCCTTTTCCTACAAAAATTGTAATAATTCATGTCATTGGATATGATTGGCTCAGTGTGTCCAACAAGTTTTGGCCTCCAGGAACTGTGATGTACATGACTGCTCACCTGGCACTAGGTCACTTAGGTGCTGTCATGTGATCGTTGTCAGGTCAAAACAAGCTGAAGAAGTCAGTAGGTACACTCCACCCTATTCCAGTCAAACCCAAGTTATTCTACCAAATGGGAATGTATTTAATCACTTCCTGAAACCACAAGGGGTAGTTACAGTAACAGACTATTTTTTGAAGTGGGCAGAAGCAGCCCCTCTTCCATCGAAGCATGCAGTTGGAATCTCCAAATTCATTTATTCAGTAATTATTTTTGCTATTCTTTAAATATGTTAGTTAGCTACAGTTGTTGTTTTTTCTTCACAGGTAATGTGTCAATTTGCACTCATATTTTGATTACTGACCAGGGAAGGGAATTTATTAATAGATTGTTCAGTGAACTGTACTCCATCACCAAAACTCACCACCGAATTACAAGTGCTTACCACCCTCAGGTAAATCTAAATGCCGTAAGTTGTAATTTAACAGCTGCATTTGTCATAATAAACACAGATTTCAAAATAATTTGCATTATCGGACTCCAAAACATTACCAAACCAAAAAATTGAGTATACTTTAATTTCAGATACATTTTAACAATCATTTTAGTTTCCATATTAAAAATCAATTTTCTTTTTATAGACCAACGGGCTAACTGAGCGCTTTAACTAAGCTCTTTGTCAGTGTTTGGCAAAGCTAAGTAATGAAGAGCAAAGTGATTGGGATGACAAAATTGATTGCGTACTCATGGGGTATCGGGCATCATTTCAAGGTTCAACAAAACATTCACCTTTCTACATGCTTTTCCAGCAAGATATGAGGCTACCTATTGACAGTGATAGCCTCCAAGCAAGTAAGAAAGAAAATGGTGATAAAGAGAAGCTGAATGAGGTCATGGAATCCTTACTTGAATCAAGAAAGAAAGTATTCAATGAAGTTGAGATCAATATAACTTAAGCACAGGAAAAAAACAAAAAAATACCTATGATTGAAAACATGAAGTGGCTACTATAAACATAGGGACAGAGACACTTCTGGAGAATACTGCTCAGAAGCAGAGAAAAGGTGGCACGCTTGAGCCTACATGGCTAGGACCATACATCGTCAATAGATGTATGGGTAAGGGGTTGTATGAGTTGTCAAGGAATGGCAAGATTGTCAAGACTAGGGCCAATTGCACGTCTGAAAATTTACAGAAAAAGAAGCTACAAGAGATGCACTTGCCTTCACAAGATGAAGTAGCCGAAAATCAAATTATACGGAAGTGATATGTCTGATGGAGGAAAGATTGATAGTACTCATGTGCCATTACATGTAGTACAGGAACACCACAAAAAAAAACAAAGATTGGGAATTAAAGAAAAAAATAAAAATTCTCATCCTATCCAGTTGAATGCTAATAATAGTGTTGAATTATGTCATTGTCACCATCACCTACAGATACAAGTTGCAGAGAGAATTCAGAATTGATACAAGAGTCACTAGAATCTAACACATGCCAGAAATAGTCAATGGATTCATTTGGTTTACAAGTATCTGTTTCACCAGTTTCTTCTCAACTAAGGAAATCAGAGTGTACCAGCAAAGACTAGGAGTTTCAAAATTACGTAGTGACATTTCAGGCAATTACCAAAAAAAGTTTAATTTTGAAATTAACTCCATTTATTTCCATACTAGAAAGAATTAAAATGGGAGAAGTAAGTTGGGTAATTTTGATTGGAGAATGAGCAAGACTAACAAGATGCTCTCAGGTCTAGATTATCGAGTTCCATACAGAGAGGGATCTCTCCCCACCCCCCTTGAGCTTGAGTCTTCCCATACACTATCAAAACTGAGCCATTTAGTGCATAGGACCACTTACTTATCAGTATGTAAAGATTGGATCAAAACATTGTAGGTTACAAAAGTGGGTGTGGCTAAGTACACTAAGACTCTCCCTCCCCGACAAAAATCCTGTATACAGTTTGTGATAATGGACTTAGTCTACATAAGCATGTATATATAGGGGTAGTAGCTATGTTGCTTCTCTTTTACATAAATGGACAGGGTTCTAATGATTGACCAGTTCCATTTTTTCTAAAAAATTACTCAATATTATTTTACCTGTAGCGTATATTCAGAGGCATGAGTTAATTTTAGAAGTTACAAAATTATATACTTATACCATTCTAAACTCTCAGTCTGTTTTATTTCTTCATTATGTATTTGGCTGTGGGTGTGCTTTTAATATTTTCCACTAGTGATAATTTGCTCAAACATTAGAGTTCAGTATAGTGAATGCCATAGTCAATTAGTGAGTTGTTAAATTTTTATAACAGTATTCAGTGTATGATAAATACTTCATGACAGGCGATGTAAAGCTATTGAGGTGAAGTAGACTGTGGAGCGAAGCATAATGTAGATACATACATACATATTATGTATACAATTTAGTTGTAGTTTTTATATCAAATTTTAGTTTTAGTTTTGGTTGCTTAAATTGATTATGGCACTTTTATGTTTTATGTTGATTATACATGAGTATTCAATTTATTCAGTCACTTTTTTGTAAAAATTTTTGTATTGTATCTTCAGCACTAACTTAGCTATTTTGTGTTTAAGAGTTTTATTAGTCTCCTGTTTTAATCCCTCTAACATGACATTTATATAGTTTTGAAAACAACAACAAAATAACTCAGTCAGCCGCAGTAAGTTTTTATTAGCCTTATGACAGTCTTAATTGAGCAAGAATACTATGAGTAATTGATCAATAGAGACTAGCAAGTCTTGCCTAATTTAACAATCCTTTAAGTATTCTCACTTGCATGAGTCACAGGCAAAATGTCGATAACACATAATAATTGTTTTAGCTATAGTTATACAACAACAGGCTTAGATAGCTAACTAAAATGTTTTTCATCTCACTGTAATTAATTTTTGTTTTACGTTTAATAATCAAAACAGTGCTAGCATGTACATACCTTCATAAATACATACGTTTAAACGGATACATACATTTAAACGGATACATACATACATGCATACATAAATAGATTAACAAGTATGCATTCATGCATATCTATTGTAGTGGCAGGAACATGAGTGCCCTAGCTAAAATAACTTCATTTATACTTCATGCAAGAAACTTTGTAAGTTATACTCACTGTATAATGCATAATGTTTTATACTGATTTTCATATTTTTATACTTATAGAAATGTTGAAAAATAGAAGTCATTCAATTACATGTATAACACTATCTCAATTTGAAGAGGTAGTTGAATTTCTCCTTTCTAAGTATTGTTGAAATGACAAGTCAAGCTCGGTAATGATAGGCAATTTGTCAATTATTCCAATGGTAATGTCAATTTTGTCATAAACTGATTTTTTCATACACAATGAATGTCTTGCTGCCAGAAGCCTTGTGTCTCATTATAATGGATTTGTTCAGTGTTAGCAAGAGTGAGGTATTTGTTATTGGATCATTTATTGGGTAAACCACTAATAATTTATTGTTTACTAGGCTAGAAGTATTATATATACTTATGTGCGTAAGAATCAGTGTGTTATACGAAATGTCTCTACAACAACAGGTTTGTTCTGCTCTCTAGCTATGTAAATTTACCAATAGCTACAACTCCGCAGCATCTGCGCTTGGTCCAGAAAGCTGGAGATTATATGAAGACCTAAAGAAGAAGTTTGATGGTAGCTAGCTATGTTAATTCAAAATTTCATTTCCATTCTGTAAACTTACTTTTGTAGCAAAGAAATGTGAAGGAAATGAGGGCAAACAAGTGAAAGTAGCAAAAGTTACACCTCAAGCTACTCCTTTAAAATGTTATTTGCTAGATATTGAATATAATGAATTAAAAGAAGATCACTTTGTAAATAGCATGTATGTAGTGATAATAATATGTATTAAATTATAGAAAAACCTTGTTCTAACACAAGTGACACATTGAATAGTTCCAGTATTGTGTTGAATGACTCACCAGTATTGTGTTGAATGACTCACCAGTATCCAATGATGAATGAAATTATTGGAACAAGCGGCTGGGATTGTTAACAGCTGATCAAGATATGTTAAAAAGAGGAGAATGGCTGACAGATAAGCATATGCTGCAAGTGTGCTGATAAGGGAAGAGTTTCCCAAACAACTTGGTCTACAGGACACCCTTCTCCTACAACGTTTTGACCAATATGAATCAGAAGATTCTCAGTTTGTTCAAATAGTTTATGTCAATGGCAACCATTGGCGGGCGGTTTGTGTCAAACAAGTTCTGTCATGCAGGAACTGTAGACATATACGACTGCTAACCTGGCACTGGATTTTCACCGTCTCTTAAGCGACAGTTTAACCAGTCTGCCATGCGAGCACATTTTGATTTGTGTGTGGATAAAGAGAAAAAATATATTTTTTCAGTATCAACTCGTTGTCGTCGAAAAAACATACACGAAGAGTAGAATCAAGTCCATGGAAATGGTGCTAGTGTTTGTATACTTGTCGCCTACAAAGCTGATACAGAAGGGTCCATTAGTCAAGTGTTCCCAATGTAAAGAATGGTATCATTCAAAATGTGACAACATTGATTTGGAGTTGTATGATGCCAAAAATCTACTGTTGTAGCAGGTGTCTGTAATACATTTTGAACTGAACCATTAATTTTGTAGCTCGTAGGCACGAAACTTGTAAACGTTTGATTTTAATTATTACTACTGGTATTTTTATGTCACTCAGCTAGTTAGCTATATTTTACATTACTACATCAATACATTTATATTGACATTATGTTGAGAGAAACTTGAAAAATATACATTAGATCTTGCTAAGCAATGCTTGTATCCTTATAGGCTATAAGATCATACTTTACATTTTAGTTTTAAAATAGTAATGTCCTTAACATGTCAGTCTGCCTCATTCACCCTCACCCCAACACTATATAATATATTTAGCATTATTAACTTCCATGTAATCTGTTGTATGAATCTGAAATCACTATTAGTGTGTGCTTTCTTATGATATTTTAAGCTTTTGCTCGTGCTATTCCTAGGATTGTTTTCTCTTCGTGTGAACATATCGAATGAAAGTAGTCGTAAAAGTAGCAAATTACGTGAGGTCATTCATTAAAGTTCTCCCTAGCTACTTTGAGCTATTGGTCTTGATCAATTTTTACATTTTTGTATCAACTATTGCTATGACTGTGTATCTAAAATATTCCACTCTACAGTACTTTTAATTTTTCTGCTGGTTATGTCACTTGCTGCTAGCTAGATGTATAAAATTATGAGGATTTTTAAATTTGCACTGGCTATAATGGAATATGCCTACTTATTTGCTACACGTTTAACAACTTAATTGTGGCAAAATAAAGAAATAATTAAGTATGTTCATACTCATGATGAACAGCTTATGAAGTGTAGTTGTTCATCTGTATATTGTTATAGTAACAATATAGCTAAAACATTTTATTTATGCCTTTTATATGATTGAATACACACATTCAGCAAAAGAGTGGTTTGTTTCTATCACTGTCAAACTCCAACACAGTCAGGATTGAACATTAAAAAAACCACATTCTACTTCAGTTCAGACAAAAGGAATGAGAGAGTGAAAGACAAGCTAAGAGCTGAAGGTTTCATTTCAATAAGAGATCAACCTAAACAAGAGAGGGAAAAAATAATGTACAGGGAAAGGGAAAATTGGCTTCTTCACAATTTGCAGAGGAAAGAGGAAACTGGCTTTAAAAAAAAAAAAAAAAGGGCTGCAAAGTTTAAAATTGAATGCATTGTCTAGCAGCCAAAAAAGCTAATTCCACTAAATTAGTTTCCCTTAACAGAATAAATCATAATAGCTACACATAGCTAAGCTTGCTTATAAAATGTCAAGGCAGTGCCATCAAGAAGAACAAACTATATAAATACAAAAATAGCTAATTGAAACTAAGAGCAGCTCACATACTATTTGTGCCATTTAGCACACCTCTAGTAGCAATTGAGATTTTTTTTTGTCAATTACAATCTAATGGTTAATATTGGTACTCTATTAGAAAAAATAAAAGGTAAATTTTTGGGACAATACATAAAGAAATTTGGGTAAAATAAATCATTAATGAGCATAATATTATTGGTAAAAACAAAAGGAACTGCCATAAGCACAATATATAACATAAGTAGCATATTATTTATCTAGCTAGCTAAGCTAGTTTTATTATAAAATTAAAGATAATTTCCCTCATTTTAAGCGCTGTTAGAAGGCTAACTCACTGGTTTAAGCTTTGCCCATTCCTCCTCTGTATAGGTTTGCTCCTAGAAAGTAGCTTTAAAAAAACGCGAGAACGAACATACTACACAGTTTTAGTAAATTAAAGATAATTTCCCTCATTTTAAGCGCTATTAGAAGGCTAACTCACTGGTTTAAGCTCTGCCCATTCCTCCTCTGCTCTGCCACTTCCACCCGCTCGCTCCACTCCTCAGTAACCAGTTCAATAAAATGTGGATACCCATATTTCCGCAGGGATACCCATATTTCCCGTATATATAGGTACGGGGGTACCTAAATTTCTGGAAGTATGGGTATGGGGGCACCCATTTTTTCGTAAATATAGGTACCCGGGACACCCATATTTGGGGATACCCAAATTTACTTGACACCGGGGCTAGTGTGTGGCGAGCAACCGGATCCTATGCCGGCATAGTAGGCCTCAACCACAGTAACAAGCAGGTAACTAGGTCTGCATTCACTGAGCTTGACTTATGATGGACTAACTTTCCCGAAACAACTTACAGTGCATATATATGGGATGACATGGTACAGTTTGTGGTGGTTCTGGATGGGTCATGAATATGATTAGACGATAATGAGTTGATGTAGCACATGTCAGTTTGTTTGCTAAAGACTTCTCCTTCTTCATGTAACTAGACCTGAACAGAGACAGCTTCTGTATAGTAAGGCTAAGGGTCCCCACCCTTGGTGCTTGATTTCACCAGCAATCATAATCAGTACAGATGAGAACCATCCCGAGTAAGTGTGCCATTATGCCCGTAAATGCTGAGATCATTTTACAGTGTATAACAAAGAAATGTATCAAGCTGAGCACACTTATTATATTATGCATGTAGAAATGTAACAAAATAATTATATTGATTTAAATATGCGAAATTTTGAAATCATTAAAATGTTAAACAGTATTATGAGTGCATCAAATATGCAGCTAAAGAGTTCACTTGTGTATGAAGTTAGGTTGAGCACATTACTTTGGATATACAAAATTAATTAATATGAATTGATTAAACAATCATAATAATTACTGTATTAGTAACAAGATGAGTTAATAAGTTTACTGCGTATAATAGATTAACATGTGATACTTTGAACACATAATATTTATTTCATCGGTGATGATAAAGTTTATGAAAGGATTGAGTTAATGAAAATTCAAGTCAAAAATCGTATAACCAGAGTAACACTGATGTCTCAGATTTGTTGAATGTCTGTATTTAGTCACTTTGACAGTCTGCTCTGCTGACAATGCATCATCGGAGCCCCAATCAGAATCATAAACTCTAATTTTGATGCTCTTCCAAGCTCCATAACCAAAGTCCAGTACTTGATTCCACTCAGGGTTATGATTGCCACCTACAGATCTACTGTTCTTTCTCTTTGTCTTTCCAAAAACATCAACTGCCACAAATTCCATGTATGGATCACTGTCATTCCACAAGCCATCACTGTCAGGGAGGTTGCGACCATAACGTGCCGTAAGTCTCAAATTTCCAGCTAAGTGCTGGCATGTTGTGCCTAAGAATCCTCTACGGCACTTGCACAGATAGCCAGTGCATTTGTCGACACAGGAGCCTCCACTGCAGCATGGATTTGGTGAACAATCATCCCTGTCAATTTTCAGTGCATAATCAAATACAAAATAACCTCTGTCGTATGCTTCTCTTCTGTGGTAATAATAGTAACCTGTGTTTAGTTGGATCCAGTGTTTGTCTGACATCAAATCAGAACTTCTACCATCATTATCTTTAACTTGAAGTGTCATCAAACTCCAACGATTGCACCCATAATCAATAATTTCATTCCAAGTGGGATGCGTGGTACCTGATACAATATTTGATCTCCTCCTATCAGGCTCCGTGACAACATTGTAACCCTCAACCTGGACATACGGATCGGGCTTGTTCCAAATAGGATCCGTGTCTCGAAGATGTCTAGCAAAGCGAATATTCACAGTGAGTCTTGCAATTTCTCTCGTATTAGTATACAAATAATAATCAAATATAATATATCCTGCACATGCTTGGTTTTCGCAATGCTTTACACTTCGATGATTCCCAGGTGACACTTGAATGGTCTCAGACATCGTCAGCTGGTCGTCTTTGCCCCAATCTTCATCCCAAGAACTAATTCTGAAAAACTGCCAGTTACGTTCACCTAAAACTACAACTTCATTCCACACTGGATTTCTTGTGCCTCCTGCAACAGGTGTCTTGAAAGGGTAGCTGCTCCCTTGGGAATCGATTGCCTTCAGCGACACATAAGGATCTGGGTTGTTCAACCATCCATCTGTATCTCGCATGGAAATACCATATCTTATGACTATAATCAATAATCCTCTTATTCCAGGCTGGGGGCACGAGTACAAGCGATTCGTTTGGACAATATCTTCACGACTGAGCGTGCTCGCTTTTCCCAGAATAGGACTTCCCTGACTGACATACACTGTTGGGTTTCTCACTGACATAGTAATGCAGCCTTTCCCCCTGCAGTTGGATTTAGAAAATGCTTGTTCAGGATAATGCATGATAGAGCTATAATCATATTCTGAACCTTGATAGTCAATGCTGTAATCTTTCCTTTTCAAAAATTGGTAAAATCCTGAAGATTTTCTCTCAATATTATTCCAATGGACTGTAACATAACTGTCCCTGTCTGGTCGACTTTGCTCATGCCAGAAGCCAATGGCATGTGCAATTTCATGCAGTATTACAGGAACAGTATAGCAGCGTGGAGATCCCAAGTTAATAATTTGTCTACCATTTCGTCTTCCAATAAAAGTGGAATAGCAGCCTTTAGCCTTTTTGGTAAATTTAACATAGTTTCTCGCTCCATTGACTGTTCTAAATCGCAAACATGTGTTCGTTTCAAATACCTTCATTGCAGTTGAGATATTCATTGCAGCCTCAGCTGGCATATTCCGTGAAATTTTATATGGTACTATTGCATTCTCCCACAGACGAATCTTGCTTCCAGCTGCTCGCTTATTAAACCTCTCATTTGACCTCTTGCTTCTAGCATTATTTGAAATGTTGAGCAAAATTTCATCTCCTCCAGGTATATCCTTGAAATTGTAATAATCCATAATCAATTTTTCAGGAATTTTAAGATCACCTTCAAACATATCCTCATTCCACATTGTCAAATTAATGTCAACTGCCGCCGTGCCATTGCTGATGGTATTCTGGTCTGGTGCCACAGCAAGTAAATGACTGATGAATAAAAACAATCCTACAGCTGCAAATATTTACCAAATAATATAAACAATAATGGAATTTTCACTCTGCTAATATTAGTACTCTTTTTACTTACCAGAGTTCAGCGAACATTTCATTATGACAGAGGGAGCTTGATGTCTTCAAATTTGTTCGTGAGTGAATTATAGGAAACTCATAGATAAATCATTGTACTGAAATTTCATGAGTGATAGGGACTTAAAAGGGGAATGTTGTTTGAGCAAAAAGTAATAACGCATTTCCCAGTTGTGATGCTATAGCAAGGAGACCCCTTGGGAGTGACGATATGGCTGGTTAATGAACAGCCATTAAAGGGACATCATGTTAATAAAATGACAAATTTGTACACTGCATTTTGAAGAACAACTTGTTAAAGTCTTCCATAACTGAGATTGTTTTTCTTGGCTTTTTATGGATAGGCCATGAACCAGCAATAACAATCAGTGCTTTGAGCTTCTTTAGTTATAAACTGATTATGTGAAGACAACTAGCCTCCCACCTTTAAATTGTCAAAAATTATTTATATTATTTTAACGAATTCCGGAACTTTGTGAATTCAAAGCATTATTTGAGTTTCTTTCTTTTCCCACTGGATCAGACAACTACTATCAGTGTGTATATATTTGGTCATTATTACTGGGAAAATTAAAGGCGTACATTTCTGTCATGGGACATGACATAAAGGGCTTCTCTTGCCTGAAAATAGTTCATTGAAAACTAACTTTCTTGTCAATTACTTGTCGACTCTATCAGCAGTTTTTACAGATTTTGTTACGGTGGTTAAGTAAAAGTTGTGTATTTAACTTAAATCACTATCAAACATGTTATTGTTTTTCTTGAAGTAAGTACTTAATACATTATTACTGCAAGAAAAACAATCTCATTTATGGAAGAATTTGAACAAGTTGTTCTTCAAAGATGGCAGTGTACAATTTGTCATGTTATTAACATGATGTCTTAATGTCTTGCTTCATTAACCAGCATATCGTCACTCCCAAGGTGGTCTCCGTGCTATAGCATCAACAACGGGAAATGCAGTTATTACTTTTTTGTTCAAAACATTCCCTTTTAAGTACATATCACTCATGAAATTTCAGTACAATGAGTATACTATGAGTTTTACTATAAATTAACTCACGAACAAAATATTGAAGACATCAAGCTCCTCTGTCAATAATGAAATTTTCGCTGAACTCTGGTAAGTAAAAAGAGTACTAATATTAGCAGAGTGAAAATTCCATTATTGTTTATTATTTGGTAAATATTTGCAGCTGTAGGATTGTTTTTATTCATCAGTCATTTACTTGCTGTGGCACCAGACCAGAATACCATCAGCAATGGCACGGCGGCAGTTGACATTAATTTGACAATGTGGAATGAGGATATGTTTGAAGGTGATCTTAAAATTCCTGAAAAATTGATTATGGATTATTACAATTTCAAGGATATACCTGGAGGAGATGAAATTTCGCTCAACATTTCAAATAATGCTAGAAGCAAGAGGTCAAATGAGAGGTTTAATAAGCGAGCAGCTGGAAGCAAGATTCGTTTGTGGGAGAATGCAATAGTACCATATAAAATTTCACGGAATATGCCAGCTGAGGCTGCAATGAATATCTCAACTGCAATGAAGGTATTTGAAACGAACACATGTTTGCGATTTAGAACAGTCAATGGAGCGAGAAACTATGTTAAATTTACCAAAAAGGATAAAGGCTGCTATTCCACTTTTATTGGAAGACGAAATGGTAGACAAATTATTAACTTGGGATCTCCA
>WLWD01000883.1_pt1:0-52500 | contig 139096 bp, 87 predicted proteins | sample 6712731 | NCBI WGS metagenome assembly WLWD01 (sample SAMN12718690, study PRJNA576275) | sponge metagenome | isolation source: marine sponge | host: Mycale hentscheli | place: New Zealand: South Island, Marlborough, Capsize Point | collected 2014-11-01
GTACCATTTGGCACATTCTGATGCTGTGAATGGAGTGAGGTAAGCCATAACACAATATGTACATTGAAAAACAACAACAAAACAACGACAAAACAACAGAAACAATGTGCTAACCTACCCACTGACTTTTATAAATGTAAAAACATATCTTATTATTATTGTTAATACTATTGTTATTATTATTGCCTATTAGTGCTTATATGCATTCATTGTTTATTGGAATGTGAACACATGTCGAGTATTATTTGAATACTAGCAAGTACCCCGCCACACAATGGCACTTAATGTACTAACTTTTGCTAATGTAGTAGCATAAGGTATTTTTTATCATTCTTATATCTTCTACCACTTGTTTAGTCTCATCATATTCTCCTGCTCTTCCTGAACCCTTACCTCTCTTCAGCTCTTTCTTCTTGAGTCATAGACTTCTCCTCCTTTGTGTATCTGTCTGCTTCTCAATCTCTCTGTCCTTCTATCGATGATTGTGGACTTGACTCCTCTTCAGTCTTTTATTATCATTGAGAACTGCTGAGTATTTGTCAGATGTGGCTTTTGCCTTCCTTAGACACAACACTAATCAGGGCTCAAGGCGAGCTAACTTGCTAGGCACACCCTCCATTCAGGACATAATCTTGACCTAATGAATTTACACACCACAGGCGTCTTTATCACTGATAATGCTTTACCGACCCATTCTGCTGATGGCTAACAACTAACTTAACTCATGAATTATTCATGAATACAGAAAATGAAGTTGATAGTAGGTAGAAAAAGTGAATTCTATCAAATCGTAGTCTCTTGTGTATTACTATTCTGTCCATTTTCTCCTCAGTGTCCATCCCAACCTCCCAATTCTTGCATCTTGCTCTGGTCAGCGTCACTACAAATTACCTGACAGCTGCTCTGATGAAGAAATGGAGACAGAAAGTGACACAAGCTCTAATTCCGATATCTCCCAGGGATCCTCTCCTAATTCTCTCAGACTGTGGCATTATGGAAGATGACAGAATCTCTCATTCACCACAACTTCAGCAATCATCTCGACCATTAGACACAATATTCAATATGCTCAACACTGATTTGTTGTTGTTGTTGTTTTATGGAATTATTAATGGCATATGATTTTCTGCTGAAGTGTTGGACTTAGTGTTCGTAAAAGCACTAGGAAGTAGGTGTCATGATGAGTGTATGCAATACTAAATATGATAGTAACTAACTAGAAAGCATCATTTGCAAGGTTTCATGCAGAGTTGGGGCACCCTGGGATCCCCCACCCTTTTTTTCCCTTCTCCCCAGACAAGTTGAATTCTCAAGTAGTAAGACTATCAAAGTCATGCATGTGACCCAACACTGATCAGTGTGAAGTATATACAATTTCATATTGGCATGTGCATCCAAGTAGTGTGGCTAAATACAGCAGTTGTTTCCCATGACCCCCAGTGAAAAATCCTGTATGGCATATAAATATACTGTGTATACACTTGCATTTCCTATTGACCAACACTTCATTCCGGAATGGCTATTTATACTAACAACATAATTGCAAATCATTCTGCATTGAGAGTGGAAACACAAAATATCACACCCACCTAAATGTTGAGCTTCCCACATGCACAGAGCAAGCAAGAACTACTAAGTATTACTGACTTATAGTGATAGCAAATTTTTCTCGTTCTAACAGCCAATACATGCAAACTTAAATCCGCATTTTGACTTCTTGCTGGCAAGAAGTTGAACGTTGGGTTAAGGTTTAATTTACATTGTATTGGCTGTTAGAACGAGAAAAATTTGCTATTATTATAATTATTTCAGCTGAGAATGGCTGAATTATTACTGACTTGTAGACTTTTTTGGCATACAAAAATAAAAATACAATTCATAGTGCTACAGAAGTAATCATGTATTACTGCAGGAGCTTACAGGAAATAGCACTACTTCACAAATAAAAGAAACATATAAATAAGTTTGCACGTGGTCATTGTTTAATTTTTGCTGTTCTTGTTGGCCTTGAGTTGACCAGCTCAAGTAAGTCACGAGTGGTACCAAACAAAAGATGGCACAGGGATGCCACCGGAGACACCAGCAACACGGCCAGGAGGGAGAGTGGAACAGACAGCGGCTTCAACAGCCAGGAGCGCTTAGACACGCCAAACACCTGTGCAATGTACAAAGACTTGATGGCAACGATTAAAGAATTTGTATGAAAAATTAATATCCTTTAAGGTACATGTACAGATAATTCTTCTCGAGGTGATAGTCGAAATTCCACTCCGAAATGCTTAAAAAAGTCAACTTGTAGGTGCAAATCGTTCTTTTAATTCACTTTATCCATCTTTCTGACAAAGTACTATTGGATATTCACAAACCTAACCTTGTTCCTTTATTGAATTGGTTCGAAAACAGCCAACTAAGTTCAGTACCAATGGTGGATGTAACCAAAACAATAAAAAGACTATAACGAAGTCAAATTGACTTATTTTTTATTAAACAAACACATTCACTGAGACATTGCGTTTATCCACTTTCACAAAGGCGTGCTATTGGTCTTAGGGTTTGATACCGAGGGAGACAAGGCCTAAAAGAATGCCACTCATTTGCTATACAAGTACTCACACGTGCAAGGAGGATCAGAAGGAAAGCCAACAAGAGGTAGATTGGGAGGATGAGTAGGGAGACGCAGAGCAGAGCAACTGGACTCAGAACTCTCAGCAGCAGACTTCCTCCATCTTCTTCTACTTGTAATTCTTGTGGGAATTGTCCATAGTAACTGGAAAAGAAAAGCAGCAAAATTTCCATTAAATTAGAGATAATTATTGAATCATTTAATTGCCTGAGCCTACAATTTCTGTAGCACTGAAAAAAAAAACCAAAAAACACAACAACAACAACTTACCATTGACTATAAGTATTAACAGTGTAATAGAAAAGGGCAATACTATTAGAGTAAATAGCACCACGTGATTTAAACTTGACTCGGTTCATTTGAATTCTATTTATTGAGTCAGGTAAGGTTTAAAAAAAAACCAAAAAAAAAAACCCAATAGAACATCAAATTAATTAATCCAAACAATAGTAGGGGTGAGATTTATAATACCCATCTTAGAGATCTGCTATTGACAGACCAACAGTGTCAATACTGTGCCCTTTACTGCACTCTGAGGACTATTATAACCACATAAAGTGCAGGCTTATCATACAAGACAAGAGAACACTTCTCAAACGTATCATCTTCACAATTCAAATCTTACTGAGAGTTGGAAGTGGTCGCCAGAAGAGAGAGGTCCATTGGGTACACCTCTTTAGCCTCCAGGCAGAACTCTGACTGGTTGGGAGTGCTGGTGGAAGTAGCAACACTAGATGAGCAGGAAATGTCGGAGATTTCGCTGCTGTCGGGTCTCTTGTAACACTCCGCCTCACTCTCGTAAGTGCCGTTACACGGACTGAAACGAAACCAACAAAATTAATAAACAAACAAAATTAATATGCACTATAATGACTATGATTATGATCATTATCATTGTAATTAAAACAATCCCAGAAATATACTGCAACATACTGCAGATTTTACACAGGAACATTGATGATCCCTTACCTGAATGAATCTCGCTATTTTGAAATGAACACATGTAGATTATAATGGCATTTTTTTTTTTGTGGCTCACCTGATGGCCATTGCTGTCTGGACTGTCTTTCTCTTTCTGGAGGCCACCATGCTGCAAGACTCCAGCTCCACCCTCATAGTGCAGGCCGTGGTGACGGGACTCTGGCTGCCCGGCTAGAATAGTGCGATGTACAATAATATGACAGATTATAATAGCAACATAAAATAAAACAAGAGATGTTGCTGAATATGGTTCTGCTCTCAACCCAAACAGTGATAACTATGATAACAACAACAACAACAACAACAACAATAATAATAATAATGATCGGTCATTCTCGGCTGAAATAATTATAATAGCAAATATTCTCGCTCTAACAGCCAATTAAAACTTAACCCGCCATTTCGACTTAATCATTATTGCAAATCTTTACTGCTGTGTTTAAACTGTGATAACCCTTTACCTGATCCACCAGACAATGGGCCGGGGAGCTACTAGAAGCAGTAACTTTCCTCCTCTTCCTGCGTGGGAGTGTATGTGCCCTCCCACCACTGGGGCTGCGAGGGGAAGGGGGCGTGTCTGCTCTGCCCACCATTAGTCCCTACAGGCACACGAACAGTGCAGCAATCAAACTATTTAAGTGCAGGAGAAGAAGAAGAAAAAAAAAGAAAAAAAAAAAAAAAAAAAAAAAAAAAAAAAAAAAAAAAAAAAAAAAACATAAAGAAAAATAAAAGAAATAATATAGTCAAACATTGTCTCAGAAAGGTGCAGCCCGGCGGGGGTGCAGGACTTTTTGGGCCAGGAGTTGGCCAGCGAGGGTGGCCTTACAGCTGTACCACCCGACCTTCACTAGCTCCCACCCGCACATCTACCTGAAACTGGCACTTCCTTCATCATGCGGACTGCCAGGTTTAGATGGTCTATAGCACATGATTTTTCACTCACGTTAATAGGCATTCTGCTCCGAAGTGCTTTGCCGCCGGGAATGGGTGAACCTCAACTCTGTAGAATTGTCCCAGCTGTACCAGTCGATCACCTGATGGAGGAGGTGGTGGGAGGAGGTGGGAGACAGCACGCAATACGAACAAAGTCAGGCGAATGACTGTACGACTTTAACCCTGCGGTGGTTATTGATCGTGTTCCGTAGACGTCTAAGAAACCAGCTGCTGGGGTGGCAGGCATAAACTGAGGAGTAAGAAAGTCGGGAGGTGAAAGGGTGCAAGCAATGCACTATAATCTAAGGCTTAAGTCAAATCTAACGTTACCAGGGCTAAACTAAGGTGTAGCGGTCACAACATGCAGAACGAGAGGTGCGGTGAGATTGGCTTTGTGTTGCCAAGTTATACAGTAGCTCAGTACACTTGCCAGTAGAGCACTTGTGAGTAGTACTGACTGCCCTCTCCAAGAGAGAGCCATGGTTAATGGATCCAAGAGGAAAATCACATGGTTTTGACCCCTATAACAACTTCTCTTAAATTAAAGGCAAAAGAGAGAGAAACAGTCATAGAGTTAGTTCATTCAATGACACATGGCCTATGACACTATCCCCTTCTCTGAAACCAACTGCTTCTGCTTCGTCTCACCTTGACAGAGCTCCACGGGCTCACTGACTCTCCTGTGGTTGACGAAACACTTCTCGCTCAGTGGGTGGAGCATGACCTGATGCCCCTCCCACCTCACTTGGCAGTGCTCTCTGTCCACGTCTGACCCAGGCACATCTAGAAACATATCAACATAGTCTGAGTAATACTAACACAAGTAAAGGAGGAGATAACAGCTTCACAAAAACTAGTCGTACATGTATGAGTGAAAGGAAAGTGAAATAGACTCTCAGATGAACCACAGCTGCAGCTGCATCTCACGGCAGTGGTATCATTTCTCAAATAATTTAAATTCTTTGACCGATTCACAATTTAAGTTATCATGAGAGGCAAGGTGTTTATTAACTGTGGGAACTTCCCTAGACAAATCGCGAGACTCTGAGGAATGCACTCCCAGGAGAAATGAACACTAGTTTTATGTTTGTCCAATGGCCTCGTTTATGTTAGCATATTTTCTGGCTGTCTAGCTGTAGTTGGGAGGAGCTGATCAAAAACTATATAAAGGCAAATCACTAGTACCATTTTCCCCCCTCACAACTCTTGCTGTTGTTATTGCATGTCCTGAAGAGTCTCTTATATTAAAGTGATTGACTGAACTAACTCTGGGGTGCCAGCAACGGCTGCGCACGGAGGATTGAGAACTGGTGGTAGCATACTACGAGTTAGATAATTCAGCAAGAAACTTACCTTGGCGTGCCAAGTGCCCCCACGTTAATTAATTAATTTTAAATGAGAGGTACTTAACCCTAGCTACTACAAGTTCATACCAACCAATACCAGGATGCAGCAAAATCTTGTTGTTGTTTTTTGTTTTGTTTTTAATAATGCAACTTATTTTTGTTCCCTAATAATTCAAATTCTCAACAAATTAGTATTTTTTGTCCTGATCTGACCAGCAGATATTTGTACATACATATTACAGCAAAAGCTGAGTTAAAAATTCCTTTGTAAGAATTGCAGTTTTCTCCCTTTTAATACATTTTCATTTAACCCAATATCTTATGCCACTCTTCGTGTTCGGTAAGTGGCGGTCACAAACAATATTAATTACACTCACTGATGTCAGGAGAGTACGTGTCTGTACCCGCTCCCAGGGTGGTAGTGCCATCCTGTAGTGGAAACAAAAAGACAAAAACAAAACAAAAAATCAAATTAAGTAAACAAGGAGTTAGTGTAAATTATTAAACGCATCTTTTTCAACCAGCATTACCCCTTTACCAAGTTGGTAATGATACCACCTAAAGCCTACCTTGAGGTAGTAGAAGACCAAGCCAGTGCTGAGAATGTCCGGGTCCACGCCCACAAAGTGCGGTTGCATGGAGTCCACCACCATCTTCACACCTTCACTGCGTAAGGCAAGATGGTGCTCCTGAGAGTGCAGCGGTTTAATTAGCAACATGATCACACACACACACACACACACACACACACATACACATTCAATTAAACTATTACTTATACGGTCACTAAATTGAGCTAGTCTTTGCTATAAGTCACTTCTTATTGTAAATGCCAATAAAAATTAACACACATACACATTAATTATATTGACTGACCTCCACTATTCTTTGAATGTCCGTCCATTTGCCAGCCCACTGTCTGGTCAACTCTGCCACCTGCATCATCAAATACACATGACTATAATGGACAATTGCATATCATGACTCAAACAAAACCACAACAGTTAGGAGGTAGGTAAGTTACATATGTTACGTCACTACAACATTATAGTGACTAATGCCACAGTGCTCTTGAAATTTTGGAGGCAAAGTGAGAAAGACATAACTTTGTAAGGTGTAATTCTTCTTAGTGAAGACAAAGTTTTAGAGGTTAAACTGAATAAACAAACAGAAAACCAGCTGCAATACCCACTTAGAAATTATCTGATGGACGTGCCTAAAGACACTCATTCTACTCATGCACATATGCATTTAAACCTTTCTCCATGTGTACCCCCTGCACGCACGCACACACACACACAAACTGCTAGCCCACCTGTTCTTCCTTCTTGTAAAGGTCTTCTGCCAGAGACATACTAGTAGACTTCTGCAATCTTGATTGCTCAGTGGGAATAGTGTCCTATAACCACACCCACCAACCACGCCCACAAACATCACATCTTACACGCAAAACACTCACCATAACTAACCATATTGCCCGTCGTTATGACAGATTTCAGCCTCTGAATCTCCGCCCTCAAGTCTCGTATGAGTTTCACGTTAGAATCCTGACATACAAGATACAGCACAAGTGCTTACACATATTGAAGCCAGTAAACTTGACCACACCTTACCTCATTTACAGTGGGCTCATTAACGATGTTCTTGGCTCGACTGGCATACCTCAGAGTACTAAGAGTTTCACCATAACTGGAATCTGCTGGAGAAATGGCTGCAGAGACAAGTCACATAAAGATAACAACAACAACAACAACAACAATAATTTTTTTGTTTTAATTCTCATGACATCCTCATTGAGTGAGTGTTACAATCACTTGTAGGAACCATTTCTACTAGACAAGCTATGAGTCTGGTTCCACCCTTTACCATACCCACCATCCCCTGTGTAGCAAACTCCCAACTACCCTTGCCAAACTTGCTTGCTAGCAATAATACCACCCGGGACCACCACCAGTCACATGACTCACACACACAACACTCACTGGCGACCATGATGGTCTTTGAGTTTCCTCCCAGACTGTCTTTGAGCAGCCATGTCAACACGGAGTCTCTGTAAGGTATGAACGCCTTCTTCCCACTGCCGCCACCGTGGGTAGATGAAGACGTACTCTTCTTCCCTGACATGTCAGCTACACGCAACAACAACAACCAGATACCAAAAACATCTCCAGATGGGAGACACGCGCACACACATACACACACAAAGTGACCAGCTCAGTTCTCGGAGGTTTTGTATCATCACACACAAACAAACCTAATAAAGCCATACTTGTCAGCTATATTTATTCGCATAACTTTCTTTGTGGAAGATCTCGCATATAAAATACCCCTCCAGGAAGACCCATTTAGGGAAAACCTCCAACCCTGGACATGTGAACTCACCCAGAGCAGATATGACAGTTCCAAGGCACACAAGAGATCTGTTGATGTTAGCACCTTCCTTCAGTCTATCTCCTTCAGCACCTGTGGAAGTAGCTCTCTCACTGGAGTCACACACACACACACACACACACACACACACACACACACACAATACACACACACACAATACACACATATACACAATGCAAGTGCACACACACACACACACACACACACACACACTCCTGGAATACTGCTTTTGCAAAGGAGAATAAGAGGAATGCAAAGTACATTACATTTACGATGAGCATGTGCAATGAGCATGTTCAAACTGTCACTTCAGCACCTAGCACTCTCTCTCACCTGCCGGCCAGGTCCACTAGATGGATCTTACTGACAGTTTCGCTCGGGAGACCACATACATACTTGGCCTACACAAACACACAATACATGAAGAAACACAAACACACACACAGACAGATATACACATCTGCCTCGCTTTGTTCAAATCACTTCCTTTTTAGTAGAGGGACTAAGCAGACCGATGATCTATACATTTTTATTTCAAAGTGTTTAAATGGACTCACATGAGCACATTATTCTACAGCTTCTAATACAATCAATCACATTGTGCCAGACATGCACACTCACACACTACGTAAGGTTAGTTTCTAATTGCTGATTAAGACATACTCACACAAGTGAGTCATTGTACACACACACACACACACACACACACACACACTGACCTGGGTGAACTTGATAGTGAAGATAGCATGTGACCGACTGCTGGCATTGTTCATTTTAGTAGATGCCGTAACTCTGAATATATGTGTGTATGTGCGTGCATATGTACGCATGTGTGTGCAAGTAAGTGTATGTGAGAATGTCACCAGTCATCATAGTACATGTGATACAAGCTGCATACCTGTGACTGTTCCCTAACTGGATCAGTTGAGATATTTCTCCATAGTTTTCTACTGAATGATGGCTCAAATCTAACATACATACATACACATACATACATACACACATACATACACACACACATATATATAACATAAATACTTTCATGATAAGTACACCACTAGAAGAAGAAAAAAAAAAAAAAAAAAGATATGAGAAAAAAGTAGCAAACATTTTGACAATTTGATTTCTGCCCTTTAGCCCCTCCTCTCACTCATCATGTCACATGACTTACCTTCCACATACGGTCCCTCCTTCGGATGCTCTCTGACTTTGAGCTGATGCAGCTGATGACCATCCTTACCGACTGGCATTGGCTGCAGCAAGTCTCGCACTTTCTCATTATAGATCTCCATGTAACTTAAGACAAACAACAACAACAACAACAACAACAACAACAACAATTCATGATGTAGCTAGTGCTATCCGCAATGGAGGTTATATCTACATGACTCTTTCCTATCTGGGCTGTTGTCATGACAAATATATTTCTCACTTTGTACAATCACACTACTAATAAACTATTTACTTTGAACCCACACTGCTCATTTGAACTAGTCCACCCAGGTGAGTTTCTGCTGCTTCTGATACCTTACCTGACTTCATTCTTGTAAGACACTTGTTCTCCCTGGTCCACCTTTGCCCCTGTCATCCATGTGAACAAACCCTAGCACGCACACACACGCACATTGTACAAACTACATGACCATCCAGGGAAATTAATACACAAAGGCAGGATGGGAATTTAGAAATTTGGAGATGTTTAACTAACTAAACACAATGTCAAATATCTCAACACAGCATGTAGGAGGACTAACACGAGTGTTGCCATGCCAACTACACACACACACACACACACACCTAACTTTTACCTCACAAATTCGTGGAATCAGTCCAAGAGAGTTCTGCAGACATATAACAACAAAAACAGAACAACAACAATAATAATACTAATTATAACTCCACTATTAGCACAATACTAGCAAGTACCCCGCCACACAATGGTGTTAAGGTTACATCAGCTTCCCTCGCCTGCTGTTTTTTCCTGAACTATCCCGGCTTTTCTTATCCCTCTCCTTTCCTTTCTTCAGCTCTTACTTGTTGAGTCGTGGATTCCCTTCTCCCTTTGTCTACCTCTCCTTGTTCTCAGGCTCTCTGTCCTTCTATCAAGATTACGAACTTGGACTTTGCAAAACGTTTGCATTCTCTTTCGTACATTTTCCTTCCTTTTATTAAACCTACGCTGCCTTAATAACACAACAATTAAATACTTATGTTCCTGCCAGGTTTCTTTGAGATTTGTTCATCCAAATTAGGTGGTGACATGAAAGGAAAAAAAAAATGAAAAGAACATTATTGTCATTGTTATGAATCAGTGTGATGCTGGTAGCGCTCTTTCCCCTGAAGTGTAAATTTAACAGGTTGTATAATAGTGATTGGTGTACTCCAAGATGGTAGATACATAGCAAAGCCCAGCCAGTTGCAACCCTCCATTGTATCTGTTCTTTGATCTTGCTTCATCTTTTTTTTTCCTTTTTTTTTTTGTATGTGTGTGCTGGAGATGTTTTGTTTTCCCCCCCATAGGCTAAACTTCATTTGCTGTGAGAGGAGTGATGGGGTATGTATTACTTGTGATTACTTCTTCATTCAATTTGTCTTTTAATGTATAATTTGTGAATCGCAGACTCGCTCCTTTCGTCAGCACTTCCCAAGATGATTGCTAGCCAGGAAGCTGTGTCTGTGTTGGGTCGTCGAGATGATAAATCCCTCGCAAATGCAATAAAACTACCTTTGCAAGTCATCTTATATGAAATATTGCTCCTGTAATGAACAAATCTATTCCCATTTTAAGTGATTGAATACACGTTAAAGACAGCACTTTTTTTGTTCCATATAAGGTGTACACTCATGAGGACCTCAGAACAAAATGCGATGAAAAAACTCCACACTTCGGTGGTTTGGTTTATGTTAAGAGTTTTTTTTGTTTTGTTTTTTAAACATGTCCCATCCTCATTCACAGTAGCTAAGGAGAACCTTCCAAGGTTGGTGATCACAAAACGAATCACAGTCTTTGTGCCATCAGTGGTGCAGAACTTTTCTTGGCTGGAGGAGCTGTGAAAATCATCCAGGAATGGACAGGCCGTCGCTCTGTGAAACTTTAAGGAGATATGTTTTGCGAACACACTAGTAGGCAACAGCAGCAAGCTGTAGCAAGCATTCTTGGAGCCAATCAAGAAACAACACTCCAAAATAAAATGCAACAAGGTTCACACATCCACAACAAAACAAAACAAAAAACAATGATAGGCCAATCGATGAATTTTAAAGACTGTCACGTAAATATTACTATTAACAAAAGAGTCTCTGATAACAGCAAAGTGTCACTTTCTTCAGCATATCCGTACAATTGCTTTTCTGGTTATCATTGGCCTACATACATGCCAGCTTCAACACCTTCACATTGTCATTGTGGAAAAATGAACACGAATAGAAATGTCAAGAATTAAGTATCACATATATATCATTATCCTTGTTTATAAATTAAAATCCAGCATTTTCATTTTAAAACAAACTAAATCCTTATTAATATTAATATTCTATACAAAACAGTATTATCATTCAAGAGAACAATTTACTTTAAATCGTCACACAATAGCAAAGAAAAAAAAAAGAAGCCACAAATAGAGTTCAACCCTGGGGCAGACACAGTTTACCAGACTAGAGGCGAGTGTACACACTGGCCAAGTTAAAACACCTGGCAACTATACAGCAACGGGATCTAATTTTCGCACCAATTCAAGTTTATACATACCAACTTTAAAAATCAACTTATAACTTCTGAAATAAGTGCATGTTCTAAATCTCCATGTCATTCTTTATCTAATAGTTGTTGTTGTTGTTTTTTTGTTTTTTTTGTTGTTTTTTTGTTTTTTGATTTTTTGCTTACAGTATTACATATTGGCCATTATATATTTTTACACCATAGTTGCTGTGGTAACAGCCATGGATTAAAATGTTATTCCCCTGTGTTATTCCCCTCTAATCACCTGCAGAAAAATATTTTTGTACCATAAAGAGTTTAAAATTGTTGAAAAAATAGAGTGATGCACAAATAATTATGTAATGTATATGCTTTTTTGTTTTAGCTATGAAGGGAAATCTAGTTGTTGTTTTATTTACTTGTATGAAGCTTTCTTTCCGAGCGGTTACTCCATCTCCATAAGAGCTCACAAGGCGAAGTATTTATTGGAGTAATAAATCTTGACTTGTGAACCTCACTGGATATCATCACTCAATCACCACTGCTTTAGTTAGAAAACAGCAGAAAGGGAACAAAATGTACTTATCTTGTCAGTGTTTTGGAGTGACCTTCACTGCTTTAACTGCAGGATATATTTTCCACTCAAAACAACAATACCCTCTCTTTTTATTTGGTCTTTTACTCTGTTCAAAAAGGTAAGTATGGTATAAAATAGTGAAACCATGGCAACTCCCGGAATTATTGCTAGATAACTGCCCTCTCCCTTGGGCTTCGCCCTTGGGATCGGGGATGGTTATCAGTGATAATTCCTCGAACCCATGGTTTAACTATTACATAAAATACTGAATTCATCCCATTCATAAGTACAAGCAATATAAATAAACAGGGCACAGTGTTGCTTCATCCTTATCTACCCATCATTTCCATGCACCTCATGTCTCTACTTCCATCCATCCCTTGACCTCCCCTCACTTCCATTCTTCCCTCACTTCCATCCTTCCATTCTTCCCTCACTTCCATCCTTCCCTCACTTCCATTCTTCCCTCACTTCCATCCTTCCCTCACTTCCATCCTCCCCTCACTTCCATTCTTCCCTCACTTCCATCCTTCCCTCACTTCCATCCTCCCCTCACTTCCATCCTTCCCTCACTTCTCACCTCAGCTCCCATCATTGTGTGGGTCTTTCCTGATCCAGTCTGCCCATAAGCGAACACACACGCATTGTAACCTTGGAAGGCTGACTCTAATACAGGCACACCTAAGTCCTGGAAGACCTGTAACAAAACATGCACATGTACCATGAAAACAAAAACAAAACAACAACAACAACAACAACAATTGCTGAATGCCCATCGTATTTACATGTGAAACCCAGCAAAATACTCTGGTAAATACAGCAAAATACTTTGGTAAATACAGCAAAATATTCCGGTAAATACGAAATTTATTTACACTCAAACTATTTACGTAAGTTGCGCAAAGTTATTGGTGCCATCAAATTCAAACTTTATTAAAAAAAAAAAAAAAAAAAAGCTTGAGTGCAGACTGTGAAGTGAATTAAAATATACCTTTACAGAAATAACTTTATAGTCTACTGTGTATACAAAATGCATGGTACTGGATGAAAAGTATTAAAGTCAAAACATTTTAATTTTAAATTTTTTTCGTCAGTTGGATGACAGATGTTTGGGTATAGACAAAGTCTTCTCGAGATAGCATTAAAACAATACAATGTGTATGAAGTCATATACTTGTACCTAAATAATATTCATTTTCTGTGCAAAATATATTACTATACTATCAACTGACTGACTTTTAGTCTTCTTTTATTGTTATTTTTTTAAACGAAGAGTTCATGTGTCAACCCAACTGCTTGGTGAAAGCACGGTTAAGACCAATACCGTTGTGCACACCTGGCAGAGCCAGGATGTTTGTACACTAAACAGACACTGTGAGCTGTGCAAGCAGAGCTCCTGGAGTCTGGCTAAGATCTCGCAGGAGAACAGGCCTTTCCTCACAGCAAGTGGTGTGGGCACCCAAAGTCCCACCTGGACCATTGCTGTTTCATGAGAAAGGGCCTTGAATTTGCACCCCAGCAAATGCCAGGTACCCAATCACAGCTGGGTGGACTGGTGGGAGGCAGAGGAAAAATTAGATGGAAAGAACACACACACACACACACACACACACACACACACACACACACACACACACACCACACGTGCATGCAGACGCCTATCAATCCTTACCAGGCTAGTGTCTATTATTCACTAATATTCACTTCCATTTACACTTCATTAGTGACCTCATACTCTACACTCTACTATACCCCCAGACAATATAAACTTATTCAACCTCCACATCACATCTACAGCTAATTGTGAGGAAAGGGTCATAATAATAATAATAATAATAATAATAATAATAAAAGTGTATTCATATATTCTAGCTATACCAATTCCTCCGTTTAAAGACGACAAATTCCTCTCTACCTCTCCCTAACACACACACACACACTCACACACACACAACATGCAAACCAGCCTGAACTGCTGCTACAATTACTTAGTAGTACTCGCTGCCATATTTAGAACACACACAAGCAGAGGCATCTGTATATGTCTAAGTGCTCGTAAGTACAGAGCGAGAAACATAGGCCAGAAGGCAAACCAATCAACCTGACGTCACCATTAACAACAACATACACATCCCATGGCTAAGACACGATCTTGCAGAAATCACACCAACAAACATATAGCTTCACTTAATAATTTAATTGAAATATTAAGTGAAAGCTGCTTTTTTTTTCCCTCCTTGCGTGAGTCGAATACTATCATTGCATTCTTATCATCCACTTGCAAATATGCACACATGCACACACACAAACACACGTGCACACACATACACACACAGTACCTTGTCTTGGTCCACAAAGTGATCATCATTCCCGCAGACTGACCAGTAGGAGTGATCAAAAACAAACTCTTTAGCCGACCCATGGCCACTCCCTCCTGTACCACCATTCCTCCTGACAGACCTACCAGCCTATATAATCACACGCACACACACACACATTGTGGCAGGACAATCCTAATTACTATATCATTATAGTCATCAATAAAACTTCATCATGACGCTCATTATTTCTACAGACTGTCCACTGAAGAAATAAATAAATATTGCTAATGCTTTCTGGCCATACAAATAGCCCAGTTTTGAACAGAATATAATAATAATAATAATAATAATAATAATAATAATAATAATAATAGCAATAATAATACAGTCTAATTCTAAATATACATGTATACATAAATAACCTTATAAATGACTGTAGAGTTGCCTTTTATCTCAATGCAGAATCCAGATCCAGAGTTGAGTTCCCTGGGAAACAACCATGTATACATACGAAGTGGACAACAAATGTAGCATTAGTGAAGAGAAGCACAAAGAGCAGTTTGCGCTTTTGTGCCTCTGCTTTTGTTAACATAAAGTAATCTTTATAAATGGCTGTGTGGAAGAGAAATAGATAAAAGGTTGAATTATTTTTTTCTCTCACAATGAAACAATCAATAGCTGGGGTCAGCGCTATGTTGTGCTGGTATATTCACTAGATCGAACGGAGTCAAACTCAATCTATCAATATTTGCAGAGCTGGCCACTCCTCCCATGTTATTTTAAATATGAGCTGCAGTTCTAAACCAAAAAAACTAAAAACACAAACATCTCAAATTTCTCTCGCCAACTAATCTGGGCAGTCCTGATCATCTTTCTCCCTGTGCAACCACGTCACAGACTCCAAACTTTCCCACCAGATAAGAGTATAGTATTCAGTGCATCGTGTCTGAACAATTTTGATGTCAACGAACAGCTTCCTAGCCCTCTAACACAAAGCTACAATCTACCTTTCCAGGACACACTGAAAAACCTTATAGTATTCTGAATAGATAAATAGGAATTGCTAAAGTAGAATATTTATACCTTTTACTGTATAATATACAGTCATATTATAGCTAACTACTACTCAAAAACTTACCTCTGTGAGAAAGGTCTCGCCCTAACAGCAACTTGCACGGAACTCATTTCGTCTTAACAGCTCCCTAACTCCTTAGACAATAGGCGATGTGCCCTCAGGGTCTACGAAACACCGACAGACTATAGCACTTCGCAACTGATGATGTATGTCCTCCTCAATGAATGGCACTAGTGTGCACTCCCATCACTCACAGATATTTTCACACAACCCTTCCTTTGGCGCGGTTCCTTAATTGACGATACCATACCAACGCCTTGTACTTATGTATATCGCTATAGAACGCTTTACCGAACATTACCAAAAAAAAATTTTTTTTAAAAATATTATACTAACAATGTAGTTCTAATTTGGTAACTATGACCACACATGCTAAGATGTAAGCATGTGTATAAAACCATGAATGACAAGAAATAAATCCCAATGATTCTCCCCCTTGGAATAACATTACAGATGCCCATTGACTACAGAGATGTGATCATGTGCTAAGTGGGTGGAGTCACATGACTTATAATGTACATGTGGGTAAGATCATATGACTGATCATATGCCAGTGAGTGAGGTCACATGACTAAAACTAAACCCATACAATCATGTTTGTAGTGAAAAACCCAACCAAAAAAAAAAAAAAAAAAAAAAAAAAAAAAAAAAATAAAATGGTGCCGGATGAAATGTTTAAGTGATTGGAACGCAAATGCAGAAATAGATGAAGCCAAAAGGAACGACCAAGATGGAAGCAATGAGCGCCACAAATGGAGCCACTAGGATAGCAGGGATGGCAGTCAGGATGCCCAGCACCACACGAACTCTTTTACGCCGAAACTCAGCACGGGAGTTGTACGCCTACACACACACACACACACACACACACACACACACACATTAACATCAACCTACAATTTTCAGACATAACCTAAAAGTTTAAACCCCACTATGATGTAATGACACCGGCGTACATACCGCAGAGAATGAAAATATAATCCTGCACAGAGTACAATACTTTAGGCAATGAAGCTAGGTAATGCAAAAACAAAACAAACACAATGAAAAACAAAACAAAACAAAACAAAAACAAGAAGTTAAACTATGCCACCTATGGAAGAGGGCCCAGGCTACCATATTATTGTAGCTTGCAGTACATAACTAAGGCTGTGACATCACAGATTACTGACTCAGAAGGACAGTTATCCTAGGTGTACAAATTAGATGGAGTTGTCAATTACATATACATTATATAAGGATGTACATACATGCGGCACCTTAGTAGCACTTGTGATTGAGTTGTGAAACTAACGATCACTTGGTAAAAACTTTCAGATACTGTATGTCTGGAATTAGTTGTTTATGCCAAACATAACCTACCTATCATAGTGGCTAATATCCTACAGATGACTTTAAAAATGAGAAAAAGTAAGTTCACTTTGACTTCAAATGATGCTGAGGATTACATTTGAAGAACCCATTAGGCCCCAATTCTTTGTACTAGTTTTGTATCGGGGAAATTTGAAAACAAAAACAAAAAAACACGAGGGAAGGAGGGAGGGAGGGAGGGTGGGTCATGTGATTACTGCGATTGTTTGCCTTACATTAAGTACAAATTTTTTATACACTAAAAACAAATGACAACACTTACATACATTGTGTTAAAATCTACCACTTGCCAAGGAAAACTGAGTAGCTGCTGTCTACTGTCTGCATTCAAACTGTTCACTGTTATGAACCCTTGGAAATTCCCTTGATTGATTTGTTTTATTGTCCAAAGTAAATCATATTTTTGTTTGCTTTTTGAAGTGCTTTTATGAGATTCAAGTGCTCTCGAGGAGTGTTATGACAAATATTGTAATGGTGAATAAATCTGTTTACAAATTCAAATCTGCCATTGAGGACAAACACTGTCCCTAAATTTCTCACTTCCTGTTCAGGCTACATAAGCTTCTCTTCTTTTAAACGAAGAAAATCATTTTTTAGTTAATGCTTCTTCGTTGATACTTCTGAATGTAGAGAAGTTTATTGGGATGTCACAAATTTCTAGTCCCACTTTAATTAATGATGTACCGAAAAAATAAATAAAAATAAAATAAACAAAAAAACAACAAAAAAAAAACTCCATTCATCCCAAGCTCAATATAGATTTAGCTGACTCAGCAACCACGCTATAGCAGCTCATTATATCATAGTTAGCTTACCAGATGTAGAAGGTTGGTCAGTTTCTCTTCTATTTAGTGTAAAGACCAAATACAGCAGTTATTAACTAGCTAATGATCTTACCTGTCCCCACAAAACACAGTGAAGTCTAACAATGGAGTCACGGCAAGATTTGAAGTTCTTCCCTTTTTTATATTTTTATTGTACTCAAGACCCTTTACCAAATACTTCAGGGGTTAAATTGGTGGGCGTGATTCACATCACATCAACTCAGTGCACCAAGTTGATTTAGGCGGAGGATAAGAAACAAATAATCGGGGCCTTGGTATAGAGATGATGGCCAGTCAATGTATTCAAATATGAATTATTTGAATAATTATTTCAGCCGAGAATGACTAAATCATTGAATATATTTGTTATTGTTTTTTTACAGATCTTGTAGTCATTAAAAAAAAAAAAAAAAAAGAGAGTAAATTTAGCAAACAAAGTATGTTATCTTTGCTTTTTTTATGCTCCAAAATGATAGTAACTAGTTGACACCCGACTACAACTCACTTGCCAAAACATAACATTCCCTCTAGGGCTTTCTTTTTAGAGTGGTGCCCGCACGACTTGGTTTGCAAGATGCACTACCTAAACACTTGTAGAAAACACACCACTTAGTGTATTGTTGCTGTTGCTGTTTCTTTTATTCCTTTTCACCAACACATGTGCTGCTACTTTTCACCAACACATGTGCTGCTACATATGTTACTCCCATGACAACCCCATACCATACATGCAACAATGCCTGTGGAATATTTTTGCACCACTTGGATAGAAAACCCTAGCTAGAATGCTGCATCTGGATACACATAAATGCCTGACACCCATTGAGGCCAAGATGGTTGACCGAGTCAGTGGTGTGCTCAAAAACAACATGCCACTGCATTCTCTACCTGGTCATAATTCTGGAAGCACAACGTTTTCAGTATCAAATCTAGGATCACTCATTTTACAATACATTGTTGTTATCGTTGCTGTTAAAATAATGAATATAAAAGGCTGTGAAAGAATTAGGTAAGCCAGGAGGCAACGTGCTAAAAACAAGAGTAACAAATTGTTACTGAATGATTTCTTTGATGAAGCTAAAAGTAAGTTATGTAAATTATCCAATTAGATCACCTGCATCTTCACATACACGTCAAGAAATCAGAAATAATCAACAATTTTTTCTTCAGCCACTGCAATTTAAACTAGTAATGCTCTGTTGTAATGATGCTATTAAGGGGGGGAGGGCTTGATCCACTGTAAATTTTTTATGCAATTAAATTTTTAGTGTAGAAAAGTATACAATCAATGCAACCTTAGTATTAAAAGCTTCAAAAGTGAATTAAAAGCCCTAGTATCAATATCTGAATAATCTGGAATACATAAGACTCAATTGGCATTGACATAGAGTACACGGCTATAAGAGAGTCACCATCATTCATAGAGCTTTACAATAAGCAAGAATCATCTGAATACTACAAACAATACTACTTCACTTCATATATATATGTATAATATATATATATATATAACTTACTCATGAGTCAGTGTACTATATGCATATAGTACAACCACTGTAACAAAGTGTTAATTATACATTTGATATTTTTATAAAACAGTAAACGTTCAGAGGTGACTCTTCACCATACTTCTTACGCATGAGCGTGTTCAATATGCAGCGTTCAATACGGGAAAATATTAAATGCTCGTGCTCGTGTGATAAGAAAATACACAAGGAAAATATCCAACGTATTATATAATACTAGCAAGTACCCAGCCATACCGTGGCGCTTGATGTACAACTTTTATGCAGATGAATAAGGTATTATTATCCATGGTTTCCCTCTACTGCTCTCTTTCTGTCTGAGTCATCTCAGTTTTTCTTATTCCTCTCTTCAGCTCATGGATTACCTCCTCCTCTGTTGTCTATCTCTCCTGCATCTCAGAGTCTTGCAAGTTAGGTAAAGCCTGGTAAGTGTCACTTTTTTCTCGTCAACTACAGAGCGGACAGAACTCGATGCGATACCAATTCGTAATGATGACGCTTTACCAATTCAGGGCATTGCCGATGCTTTACCAACTTAGCTCAGCTCATGAACTATTCATGAATACACACACCATCGTCAGCCATCATTACTGACACACAAGTGTATATATATAATTACTAATAAAAACATTAAAAATGTAAAAATTAGGGTATTTAGGGCTGCCCAAAAAGTATGGGAAACATTAGCCTAAAATGAAAGGCCACTTGCCCTATGTGATGATTCTACATCCTATATTACTGCACTAAGGTGCAAATTCTTAATGCACATAAAACTGTGTAGTCTCCCTTATTAAAACGAAAATGTCTCTAGTCAGAATAATTTTCAGGGCGGAAAAACCTATTCTGGGAGGAGGGAAAAAAAAATTTTCAGAGGGGGGACCAAAATCAATTTCAGGGGGAAAACACTATTTTCAGAGGGCTAAATGTTTCCCTAAAGACACCTGAAAACATCACTGTAAATGTGTGTATGTAGCCAACCAATGAACAAGGGGCCAGAATTTACAAGATATCAGTGAGCAAGACACAACATGGAGACAAAACTAATAACAGTTATGTTCTGTATTTATTAACCCTCATCGTGCATGTGTGAGAGGGGCATAGTAGCGATCCAGTCTGTTTGTTTGTCTGTCACGCTCTGATTTGGGAGATTATCGACAATTAGCTGTTGAAATAGGTATGAAAGTACTCAACGACAATTTAAGTCCTTCTATTGTGCTACTTCTCTTAAAAATTTTGAAGAAAAAAAATGAGAGCAGTGAGCTCCACTAAGATTCTAGCTTTTGTAGGCAATGCCCCCCCCCCCCCCCCCTTCCCCCTCATCACATCATAATCACATGAGCAAATAATTTCCTGGTGCCCATGCAATAGTTTCACTTCACGCTGAGATAAGTTTACCGAGTGCAGGAATTGGAGTTTCACACTGAAACTAGTGACGAGTATCCCTTTCTTGCACGTTCAGCTTCTCCTATGTAGACAACATTTACATCCAATGTTTTCATTGCACAAGCTATATCGATTCCTGATTAAGCAAGCACATGCAAATATTTCGTAATAGCTAGCTAGTATATAGTTCACACTTGTGGTGATTCATTCATTTATTTGGTTAGCTTTTTTTTTTTTTAACCAATCCAACAAGCTCAGCAATTTAGAGCTTCCCTGAAGAGGTTCAGGTACCCACTCCAAAAACCATTCGTGCCCAACCAGCCAGTGATGAATGCTGGAAGCTGGACAATGAAAGAGAAAACATTTGGAGCACTACACAGCACATCTTGCACACCAGCAGCTTTTGAAAGGCCACATCTCGTGCTACTTGGCCATAATATAATTAAAGATTTTTTTACATACTAAAACCAATTGCACTGGGCTAATAGGATGCTTAATCAATAAACCCAGCTGAACACTATATTGAGGGGAAAACAACAACAACAACAACAACAACAACAATAACAACAAATAAACTGGACATTTCAAGTCACATAGTTTGGTCTACTATTTCTTGAAAAAGGAAGGTAAAATATTAAAATGCCCAGTTTTAGAAATCTGCATATTGACAAACTGACAGATAGGAAACAGACAGATGGACAAGAAAACCAGACAAACAAAATGAACACTGTAATGCTGTTACCACCTTGTGCAGTAAGGGTAAACAATAAACAGAATTATTTGAGCATTGAAAATAGTCAATTATACCTTAGTGACCATAATGACCTTAAAGTTACTGTTTCTAATATTAATAGAATCACTCTGTTCAAACCGTCTAACCCACAACAAAGAATCGGCCCACTACATGGTAAAGGATTGTTATCATCTTCAGAAGCACTTACCATATAACTGATAATCAAGGGGAAGAGAATGAGCACTACAGGGAAGGCCAAGAAGGACAGCACGAAGATGAGCAGAGGAGACACCAGGAACAAGGTTATCTTGCAACACAGTCGTCTTTTGGAAGACCACCTTTGAGTACCAAACAGAGGACACCCACTGGGGCTGTAATAGTGGGAGGGGTGGGAGAACAAAGAAGAAGATGTTAACACTCATACCAATTAGTGTAATGTTACACACTCACTAAAGGTCTCCTAAGAAAATTAACAAGTTCCTAAAAAATGAGCCATGGACAAGTCCTGGTTCCACTAAATCATTTCAACAAGCTATTAGCCCTGGTTGCATTAGAACACTAAGTCTACATACTGCAAGAAATGTATGAGGACAAGCTAGCAGTTCCAAATTTAAATACTGTTATTTTTTTTCTTCCCTTCTTTCCCCTTAAACCATGAGAACAAAAAAGTCATCCTTAGCTGATCAATCTTGCGTATCTTCATGGCATTCACCAGACTGCTGCAACCTATAGACAGCTTTCATTTCATTTACAGGGCTGTATTCAAGGGGGAGGGGGGGGGGGGGGGGGGGGCAGGCAAATGCTCCCCTTCAACCCCACCCCAGAAATCCTTTAGTACTACTTTTTTACTTTGCTACATGAAATCAGCATAATTTTGAGAATGTTTTTAAGCACTGCAAGGGTCCTTTATACGTACAAACAGATTCTGTATTATACTCCATTGTCCCCTCCTAGAATCTAAGAAAGTTGTATTGCCCCTCGTAGATTTGTTTTCTGTATGCAGTCCTGATTTATGTTCTCTTACCTCATCGCCCCTTTGTATTTATCATCTATACCAATAGATACACAGATGCACTCCCAATACCAGCACTAGATGTCAATGAGTGATAGCTAATTTTTCCAAAAATCTCATCTAGAAAAAATTGTTTAGAGGTATTACAGCAGCATTCTGCTGAGACGAGTGAGTGACAGTTAGTAAAGCTCGACATGCTACATTGCTATCTGCTCAGTAATTAATTGTTTTTTATTATTATTACATCATAGTAATGGGTGTGTCCTAAGTCTTCAGACTAACGAGGTTTCAGATTTGCAAGGGTCCACTGTATGAACTATATTAATTGTTGAAGTAGAAAAAAAAGCCACTAGTTTAGAAGTGCTCTTCTCCTAGCAGTACACGAGCTGTCTCTTTCAAAACTGCAAATCTTGCATTAGATTGCAAATAGACTTGCATCCAGTGGCAAACCAGCAACCAACAGCAAATTAAGTCAGCCAATAAGCCGACCTCACAACTCTTTTGTGCCCTCATTCCTAATTCGTAGCTATAATGTAGTATGGAGAAGTTGGTGTAAGTTTTGATGGGCACTTACCCTTGTACACTAACAAAGAAACATACTCTAACTTTTTTAAAAAAAACTTAATTGGGCTTAAAATTGTTTTCATTTACTGTGTTTGCTAGATCAGATGCCACTCTAGTCAGTACATTCCCCACTCACTTTACTGTGTGCATTCATCATCCTTGAATAGATATATAACTGCTTTGAGAAGTTCTAGATAACAACAATTTCTGTATCTGTTTCTTTTCACTCACAATCCAGTGAAATTGGCATTAACTTCATTAATCAAGTTACGGTCCCCACTCAATATTCCTGTAGGCAATTTTTTAAAAAACTTTCTTAAATAAATCCCTTGTGGATTATGGTTGAAACAAACTAATAAGAATAGTAGCCGTGGTGATCAACGTTACTTGTCACGGCATTATTAGTATTAAAGACTAAACTCCAAATTACTTCCAGTGCCCTGAATGACATACTATGAAACCACCATCCAAAGTGACTAGTAAATTGACCGTTTTGCAGGCATACGTTTGCTATGTGATGAAGAGTCAAACAGACAGGAAAGAAGTTTGAACGAAGTGCAGGAGAGAAAGCTACCAAAAAAAAATAATAAAAGAAAAGAAAAAAAGGTTTTCCTAAAGCATGCTAATAAGAAGACCCACAAAAAAAAATATTGGCAAGTTCAAGCTTACTTACTTCTGGTATTGAAGCATATTTAGAAAGCAATTCGTGGCATCTAAGGCCAATAAACCTGGTACTGTATATTTGATCCTAGCCAATAAAACTACCATAAGCTGTTGCACTTCTAACATATTCTAATAAAACCAAAACAAAATATTCAGTTACGTCACTTCTATATTAGGCATTAACAGCATGTCTTAGGCATTATATCCACTGTCAACACAACTACTCGAGTTATGCAATTACGAAAAAGCCAACGTTGTTGTGTTTTGTGGGGAGGAGTAAGTTGGGTTGTTGTTTTTTCCACTGCTTTTCGTTCTGAGTCATTAGGTAGATAGATTAACGATGAATGAAAAATGATAAAAACTTCAGGTAGGCTGAAATATAGCAATTCCAACCAATTGCATGTATGTTGTGACACATACTTCAAATTACTTGCGTCAAATATTCTCTCTCTCACACACACATCACATACATATCACATACACACAAACAAACACAGACATATGTTGCACACACACAAACACTGACATGAAATGCTACACCATCATCTGCTTTGCCCACACAACAACTTGCACCATTACCACCCAACCACTCTCAATCATTCCCAAACCCAAATAGTCCCAACCTTCTCATTGGAACCCCAAGAATATCATTATTACTGAAGCCACACTTAAAAAAAAAAGGAAACTCTGTATTACTATTCATAAAGTACAGTACTCCTACTTTCATGTTGAACAAGACCAATAATGAACGAAACAATCGAACTAATGAGCAGGGGCAAAGGAGTACTAAACATAAAAATATCACGTACATACCTTAGAAAATGCATCTCTGACACTCGTTGGCCACAAAGCCAGCAGAAGCTCGTCCGGCAAATGGTGCACGTCATCTGGTTGCATGACCCGTCCTGGTTCTTCAAGATGAGCACATTACATGTGGGACAAGGCTTCATGTTCTGAGGTAGCTCTCCTCTGTCCACCTCTTTGCAAGGCTCGTTAGCATGCCACTTCTCCATGCACTTGAGGCACTGCTCATGCCCACAACCTTCCCGCCTACATACGAAATAGTCCTCGGAGTCTTCTTTGTCCAGTAGTGGCGACGACTTTGATTTGTTTTTCGACTTGGAACTGTCTTGGTGTTTCTGATTCGACTTGGAGCAGATGCTGATGCACGCAAAGGAACAATCCGGAGCTCGGCAGTATACGACGTCAGGTGTCTTGGCCAAGTACTGCCTGAGGGTAAAATCCAAGTACTTTTGGTAGACTTTGTCACTTAAAATTGACCGAATTTCTTCTGCAGTGGCTGGCATGTCACAGTTAAGGCACTGAAGGTTCACCTTGGATTCTGTGACATTGAAAATGAAGGCTCTTTCTACACATTCAATGCAGTAAGTGTGCCCACAGTTGTCGAATCTATGAAACTCTTTCACTGGCTTGGGAGTGGCACACACTTCACATGTTGCGTTCTCGGAGCTAATCACTACTACTTCTGGGACGATGATAGGGGTCTCTTTCACTGAGCAGCTGGAATTTACCGTTTCTGGCCCTTCCACCGATTCCAAGTCCACCACCACATCTAAGGCGTTTCTACGAATGTCCTCCACAAGGGACATTCTTTAAGTACAGAAATCTTCTCCCATGCGTTTCTTCTCCAGTCCGTTCGACGAACGAACGATTATAAGCCGCCCTGTCTAAAACTGAGATGCCACGCCTTTGCGACCAACGATGCTCCAGCCTGGCTCTTCTAAAGCGGATCGGAGTGCATACTCAAATGACGACCCCTATTAACAATTAAACAACACCGCCTCTTCCGCAGAGCTAAACCCTTTACCCAATCTCTACCTTACAACCGAAACCACGCACCAAGCTATCAGTTTGGGTAAAGGGTGTCGCTCGACAAAAAACTCCGCCACACATAATTCAGAAATAATTAACTCGCATGTACTTCCCAACTCGAATGTACTCCCCAACTCGAATGTACTCCCCAACTCGAATGTACTCCCCAACTCGAATGTACTTCCCAACTCGAATGTACTACCCAACTCGAATGTACTTCCCAACTCGCATGTACTTTTCTCAACTCGCATGTACTTCACAACTAGCATCTTCCTAACTCGCATGTACTTCTCAACTAGTATGTACTTTCAACTACTTCCTAGCTTTGATATACTTACAAATTGTGATGTACATGTACTTTTTAGTTTCTAGGATGTACTTTTCAGTTTGATGTACTTTTTAATTCCTATGCACTTTTCAGGTCCGATGTACTTTTATGCGCACATATTTTGTATTCACAATATCAGGTTGTGGCTTCTTACTACAGTCAAATTAAAATTATAGCACCAACAAATAGACGATAAAGCTGGCTAGTGTGGTGAATTCAGAAAGAATGGATTATTTACCCATTTTCCAATAATAATAATGTAGATTCTTTTAGTCAAAAAACAAAAACAAAAAAAAATCCTCTGTAATGTGTAAAGTCATAATGTTCCCAGAGAAGTCTGTAGAATATACCCATCAAGTCCACTGAGTGCAAAGTATATTTAACGAAACAAGACAATGGTGAATCTCCAATACAATAAATTTATCCGTGGCTTTCATCTGAAAACAGTTCAAAGAAATAAGCTCCCTTGCTTGTTGTAACAAACATCATGGTGTCCCTGCCTAGCCCAGTGGTAGTCACCTGCCCAAGAACAGGCTTGTTACCAGGGATCTTCTGAGTCCATCTCAGCACTGGCTCACTGCTGGACACATCCACTGCAGCCAAATATGAATCTCCAGAACTGGTAACGTAACCAAAGACTAAAGGCATCAGTACAGCTGTAGTGGTACCATTTGATGAGTCGGCTTGCTGATTGTCATTATAAAATATGGTCATCTTGCTTGTGAGGGTCACACTTGTTAAAGCAGGTATCTTTGACATAGCAGGCACAGACTTGCCAGTGAGCGGATTCATGGTGCTGATGATGGAGTAAAAGTCACTGTTGCACCAACTCACCCATAGGTCCGTTGGAGGAGGAGGAGCTCGATGAGCGAATCCTTGTGGTATCCTGGATGTGACACTGGGGTCTACAAAGGCCACAACTTGAAATGGAAGCTGTGGGTCAACCAGAGCATTGAGTTTGTACGAATTGCCTTGGTCAGTAATGGAAATGGTCAAAGACTTAAATCCAAAAAAACTACTGGATTGATTTTTGCGGTTCTGGCACACTCCATTTTTACAAGTCATACCATCACGTAGAGGAATAATGGCATAGTTGAGCATTCCAACAACCACATCGTTCTGTACCAGGACACGGGCCGTGTCATACTTGAAACCACTGGTGGTCTCCAGAGGAACTGGCGTCCCAGTCATGTCATATTCATGATACCAAATCACTTGGATTCTCCCCACCATGACTTGTCTTATGTCTAGAGCATACAGACGGATGGTTGTAGTCATGTGACCCGGAGGATAAGGTTCAAAAGGACGAAATTCTGCCAGGAAGTACACCCTCTGTCCAGACACAGCTGGGTTACTAAGAGGAGAGAATGAGCCATTTCTGCCATCGATTGTGGTATTGAGCCAAATACTGGCATATGCTGTAGCATCTACACAAACATACACACCACAAATAACTCACACACACACACACACACATTTCTCCTTTAAAAAACTTTTATTGAAATGAATGAATTGATTTATAGTCTATGCAAGTATATCAAGTTGGTCGGTTTTCAACAAAACCAGTTAATCCCTCAATGTTAGAGGTCCTATAATTGCTATAGTTGTTCTTGTGTGGTAACCACACATCGATTGCCACACTTCTTAATTTTCAAGATAGTGCAATTACGTCACCAAGCCTGCTGCCTTACCAGTGAAGAAAGCTACCATGAATCCAGACTTGTACAGGAGATACAGAAATTGTTCAGAGACAATAGTCATGTCAAACAGAGGTCCGCTCTCCGGAAACATGTGCACTCGACGTCCTAGAGGATCCCCTGCATCATTGTAACCATACAAGTCATACCCATCACTGAAATAAATGTTGCCTGATACATCCACAGAAGGGAGCATTAAAGTGTGGCTAGAAGACACATTCCACGATTCAAATTGAGCGGCCATCCTCCATGCTATCATAACATTCCTGCATTCACAATCAGAAAAATGGAAATAGAATGTCCATCATTTTTGCTTTGGCTAAATTTATTACAAGATTAACTTAACTATGCATTGTTGAGTGAAATGAGTGAATTTTTTACCAAAAGTTGAGCTTTACAAACTCTATTGTAAGCATGCACATACACCACACATACTTTCTTATTTTTACAAGCATTACAAAAGAAAAAGCAATTTCATAATTGTGCAGCGCAGCAAATTCAACATTCAAAATCCTAATATTGAAAGCAGTTAGATCACATATTAAAAAAAAAACAATAACAACAAAAACCCACAGTGATTTAGTATCATAAAACTGTCTATATAAGTTCAGGTTTGTTCCCTTTTATCCTAGGAAACAAAGACTTTTCGATAAGAACCTATCATATCTTAACAGTTTACTGATTCATAAAATATATTTTGAAAATGAATGAATTCGTAGATAGGATATTTTTAACAACACTAAAACAGTATCTGATTTGGGAATGAGTGCTATTTAACAGAAAATAAAGACCAAATTGTTATTCTAGGGGAGAGGGGGAGGGGCTAGCAATAAGCTATCTTGGCTTTACGAGTGTAAGCTATACCACTGTACTCTACTACGTTCATCCGATGCTGCTTAATAATGTAGGCCAACCATGTGCATGTTTTTATCAAACCTGTTGCACTTAACCAACCTTTGTGCTACCAAATTTGAAAGAAAACTACTTCAAACAGCTACTGTAGGTATCTCCAGTCAGGATTTTATCTAGAAAATTTGTTTGGGGGTATCTGGTCCCTTTCAACGACCACTAATGCTTAGCTGCTCATTTACACTCACAATGTACTGGGTGCTTTACAGTTTCCTTGCCATTTTTATTATTCTCACTGATGATGACATCTGATGTAGAAATGTCCGTTTTCTTGTTACGCCAGCAATAAACTTTAAAAATTTCAGTTTTCTTGGTTTAAATAAACAATCGCAGAAAATATATTCCCTGCTTAATGCTTATGCAGCCAAAAAATATTATATTTATATATTATTTAGAAATATTTTATAGTTGAGTTAATTCATATATTTTTGGCTGTATAAATAGAGAATGTTTTAATAAACAGTTCAATTGAGACTCTTAGCATCAGCAGAATATATAGTGTCATCACCAGAAACTCTTTTACAGCATGAAAAGTGGTAGCTAGGAGAAAATATAGGCTTAATAAACTAATCCAAAATCAATTTATCACTTCTGAATAGTTTTTGTGTGCATCATGCAGAGGTTTCATCCAAAGGTGCTAGCTACTTCAAATGACCCAGTATATTTTAGTTAAGCAGTATTAAAATTTAATATTATTTGCTTGATCCATATAATAATACATTAGTTGAAATGATGGAAATATTCAGAATGGAGCAACTGAATTTATTGCATCATTGTGAAAATGATGTGTACACAAACTTTGGGATTATAAAAAAAAATTTTTTTACAGTATCCAATTTGTTTATTACACTCTTTTTAAGATAACTGGAAGAAAACTAAAACAAGATAATAATAACAAAACTCTGGTCCCAAATGTAACTCTTGCATTGTTTCCTCATAATAAATCACCATTAGACAAAACATGATAAAACTAATACACAAGACTTTAATAACAATTACTTGTCTTCTAAACTGTTGATCAAATGAGTCTATAGGGTTGTAGTCTTTGAAACCCAACTTAAGTTTCCTGTACTACTCAAGACACCAAAAAGTGCAAGAATGAATGCACCCTAAAGGCTAGATACGGGATTTCATCCTCCATCTGTCTTCTATTCCATTATTAATATTTCACAGTACTCTATAAGCACTCCCTATTAGGACTGAAATGCATGACAATTAGTGCCATACCATCTTAAATCTGCACATAGCTAATTGTTGTATACTTACAAAGTGCATAACTAAATAAACATATAATACTTATTATTCTTGTCCTAAAATTGAGGAGGGTGTGGCCCCCGTTAACTACACCTGGGAAGATGGTCTTGGTGAACTATAATATTGGGCAATTTATTTTTAACATTGGGGGAAAAACATAACAATACATGGCAAAGTTTGTTTATGTGAAATTTAGTGCAATTACACTGTAGTTAGAATGTGGATCTTTAAAAAAAAAATGTGAGTCAGAACCTTCCACACATTTAGACAAGAAATTGGAAATGGACAAAAAAAAGAAGAAGACTGATTTATGAAAGTATATCTCTTTTCATGCAAAAGAGAGGGCATGGAGTACAGCCATGTGAGATTACTCCTCACTACAAATGACTAAGAGAAGCAATCGCCCTCACGTTAGGGCAGTCAGCAAATTATTCAAGCCATTCATTGTCATTAGCATGCTAACTTGTCTCCTCCAGTGAAAGGACAGACTATGATCTGATGATTTGCTGCACATCCAGCACCAGTGGGAGCGAGCTGGTCGTCTTCAAAACTCTGAGCCAATTCAGGAAAAAAAGAGCCTTCATAAAAGTCCATTGAGCAAGTGTACGAGAGTGAGAGAGTGCACCCGTAGAGGGCGCAGTTTCCATTAGCCGGGGTAGCCTGCAGGAGTAGCATAGACGCCAGAACTGCAGCAAGAAAAGCTGCACGTCTCCAAACACAGGATTCTTGAGCTAAAATCGCCATGATAATATAGCCACGCCTTCATAACCGCTCTCATGCATTCATTGCATTCATTTCATTGTTTGCATTGCATTGCATGGTAGTATACGCGCGTGCGTAATAGAGCCATATAAAATGCCCTCTAGCTCACCAGTCGTGTGTGCAGCGATCGCTTACGACGTCTGACAACATGAGCTTATTCGCTGCGGTCATTTTTCTTTTAGTGAATTTCTCAACACCAAAAGAATACTGCTTGAAGCCGGATTCAGATTCGCGCAACTATTCGGAGAAATCTACAGCAAACTCGAGTTGTGATTACGAAATGAGTTTAAACAACATAAGCCGTATGAACAGCATAAATGACTCTAACATTAAATTCTGTCAGGGAATATACTACTTGCTATCTATATGGTACATCGGAGAAAGCTCTAATCTGACTTTATACGGTATGTCTGGAAAAACCGTGGTGATCTGCAAAGCCAGTGAATCCGGAATCTTCTTCAATAACGTATCCAATGTCACATTAAACAACCTAGAATTCCAACACTGTGGCATAACTAGTTCATCAAAATACGCTAAGAGAGCAGCGCTAGTGTTTCATCGCGCTCGCAGTTTAAAGCTGGCAGGCATTGTTGTTCAAGAGCCAAGTGATGCAGGAGGCTTCGTTTTAGACCACTTGAGGGGAAAGGTCTTGATCAGAGACAGTATGTTCAAAAATAGCAGGCTAAGTAAATTCAACGTGACTAGTGGTAACTTTATAGGACATCAAGACAAAGAGTATTTTTCTGAAGTGGTCATATTCAATTCTAGCTTTGAGAACAACAGCTATGATATTTCTAAGCACAGGTGCAGTAATAGAGATTCCCGTTTATCTGCTGGGCTGGCAATTGTGCTTAGGCTGGGAAACATCACTGTGGATTTAAATAATGTCACATTAAGAAGCAACTCTGGATGTGCAGGAGGTAACTTAGCCGTGTTCTTGTACCAGAATCTTACAAGCACATGCTCTTCAGTTAATGTGACCATTTCCAACAGCATCATAGAAAATGGCTTTGCTAACATAGGTGGTGGTGTTCTGTTCTTACTAAATAGGCAGGAATTCTTTAACAAGTTCATCATTTCAGATACTACTATCACGAATAACCGAGCATTGTTTAATGGTGGGGGCATGTTCATAAAAATTAATCAAATCAAGAAACTGCATAAATTGAGTATCATCATCTTATTGCGCTGCCATTTTGAAAATAATAAACTCAACCAGACAAAAGCTAATGGAGGAAATGCCCTGCAAGTGACAACTTTCTTCTTGAAAGGATTCCAGATTCACAGGACCCCTCAGGTTAATGTCACTATTTTGTCGACAAAGTTCATCAACCACAGAAATGATCCACAAACAAGTTTACTTCCATCAGGCAATGCAGTGTTATATCTGAAAAATTCTCCCCTTATTAATGTTCGTGATATAATTATAGCAAATAATACTTACTCTGGGATAACTGCCGTAGCCAGCAATGTAATCTTGGCAGGCTATGTTATTATAACTCGCAACAAAGCATATAGCGGAGGAGGAATCCACTTGAGCTCAGATGCTCTCTTGTACTTCTCAAGGCACACATTTCTTGAAGTCACCAATAATTCTGCATACTACACAGGAGGAGGGATTAATGTGGAATCAGGGTGCACATTAAATGATCCAGCTTGCTTTTATCAGTTCTATGGCTACACTTTTGATAATACTAGCAAAGCAATTGTTGAAGGGAACACAGCCAAGCATGCTGGGGACAATATTTATGGAGGAGCCATCCGTACATGCTACTTTATACAAAATTTTCGTTATTTGAGGCATAAATTACAGCCGAAGCATCAGTTTAACGAGTTATTTCAAGTGCCTAATAACTCAGCCTCGGAATATTCCTCAATTTCATCCACACCCTTGAGTTTGTACCTTTATGGAGTAACAGATAAGAATATATATCCAGGGCAGACAGTAGCTTTCAATGCTACAATATATGGGCAACTTAGAGGAATTACACCAGGGACAGTGTATGGAAGCCTAAATGACAGCAGGGTATTCTTTCGGCGAGGAGACAGTATTCAAACATTGCGATATAAAAAGCCTTATTCATTTGGAAACATTAATTATCGCTTTTACTCCACAGAGGAAGGAACCAGCTTTTCTCTCAACCTAAAGGTTTCTGAGGGAATTGCAAATCCCCACTCCAGAGTCACAGTTGTAAACTTTCGACTATTGCATTGCCCATTTGGGTTGGAGCTGACTAAAAGTCGAGGCTCACAGTCTGCATGTAGCTGTATATACCTTAAAAATATCAACCACCACACAAAGAATGTCAAATGTTTTATCACTAAGAAGGTAATCACATATTATCCAGAGCTGTGGATTGGCAGTATACATGGGGCCAATCGAAATAAGTCAAAAGTCATAGCGGTAGCCATTGTGTGTCCACAAAACTATTGTCTAAAAGAGAAAGTATATCTGTATTTGACAGATAACCCTTTTGACAATAACACACAGCAGTGCAGATATAACCGATCAGGAATTCTCTGCGGAGAGTGCACCAATGGGAAAAGCGTCATACTGGGAAGTTCTGAGTGTAGGATCTGCTCAAATGGCTACCTTTTCCTTCTCTTACTTTTTGCTTTGGCAGGCCCTGCCCTAGTGTTTGTGATATCCTTCCTAAACCTCACTGTGTCTTCTGCTACAACAAATGGAATTATTTTTTATGCCAACATTGTCCAAGTGTATGGTTATTCGCTGTTTTCTAAGCAACCAAAATTCTTCAAAATATTCATATCCTGGCTTAATTTGGATTTTGGGATTAGCACATGCCTGTATGATGGAATGGATGGCTTTTCTAAAGCAATGATGCAATTCATTTTCCCTGTATACCTATGGATAATTGCTGGAATACTTATATTGCTCAGTAAAAAATACAGAGTAGTTGTTAAACTCTTTGGGACTAATTTAGTTCAAGTTCTTGCCACTTTATTCCTTCTCTCCTATACTAAATTAATCCGAGCTGCAATGGATGCCATTATGTTCACAAAGCTAATCACACCGAAGGTACCGTACAGTCCCAGCCACCTCCGTTGGAGCATAGACGGGAATTTGCAGTTCTTTAAAGGCAAACATGTCATAATATTCACAGTTGGAACTATCTTTGGGATCTTGTCTCTGCCTTATTTGCTAATTTTGATTTTCATTGGCCAGTTGCCACGCATCTCCCACTGGCCCTTGTTCTCGTGGATAAACAAATGGAAACCTTTTTTTGATTGCTACACGGGACCCTTATCAAGCAAGGGACGGTTTTGGGTTGGTCTGCTTTTGGCTGCTCGGGTTTTTCTCCTAGTAGTATATTCCATTAATATTGCATCAGACAAAGTGAGTAAGATGACAACTACGATTGTTGTGATTATGGTCCTTCTGTTCTTCTCCCTGACTGCTCCCCAGGGCATATACATCAAACACTACCTGAACGTTCTGGAAATTTTGTCCATTGTTAATTTGGGAATCTTGTTTTCTGGATTGCTCTGCAGCTACCACTATGATATGAAATTAATGAAGGAAGTAGTTGTGATGATGTCTCTGGGTGTCTGCTTTCTTTTATTTTTGATGATCATTGGAAAGCACATAAATCAAAGATTTGGATGCATCAGGGCATTCAAATGTATTCGCTCTTGGAGACAATCAAATAATAATCATAATTTTGACAGTACAGATAGGATTCCCACTCATTGTTCCCTGAGAATCCCTCCTTACAAATTGCCATCTGACACTGATCGTTTGCTACCATCTCGTGATGAATCTAATGCCCTAGCTTGTGATCACTATTGACAAAAATTATAGTCAGCTCATAAGTTTCGATCCCTTCCATGTGTGTATGATGTTTTATGCTAGATGTAAATTGTATTAACATTGTTTACCGATCCAGTGAATATACGAAGTTCATTTTTTACAAGACACAAACTTTGAAACACTCAAGTATGTTGGCACATCTCTGTCATGTGGCAGCTTTGCAACAGCAAAAAATTTAAATTTTGGTTTAATTGTTGTCATTGTCATTGTTTTTGTTTCTAGTAAAAAAAAAAAAAAAAAGAATTTCACTCTGTATTTGCATTCCAGTTATTGTAAATTCCCCAGTGCTCACTTTTAATATCTACTTTAAAAACTTAGTCTGGAAATTCTATTGTCATCAGATATCTCTACATAGCTAAGTGTTTTCACTGGAGATATTTAACAGAAGAGGGAGAACATTGTTTATATATTTACAATAGGGTACTCAATTATACCAAACCACCTCTACCTAACATGACTCTTATGGTGAAATGAAATGGCACCTTATCTCTCTAGACAGGCTAATAGGTGTACTAAACCTTTTAAACTTATCTGCCTCAGAAATTGTTAGATTTCGCTTTGGATATAGCTAAAACAGCTCAAATGGTGGTAAATAAAGAGGGTAAATAGGCATGTAATGGTAAAGTGCTGAAACTCTCTCTGTAGTATAGTTTGCGGTCCATAGAGAAGGTTTAGCAAATACGTGGAAAGAAAAATGTTAATAAAGCTGTCACTATATCAAACGTATATTCTATATTATGTTCTGCTGGATAGCACTGTGAGGTCTACTTCCTAATTCCAGATTAAGTATGAAGCTAACATTTCTTGATGTTGTCTGTGTATACCAAAATTTCAATTAAAAATTGTTGTATAAATTTTCTATGATTGATTCCAAGCAGACAAGAAACTTGAAGACAAAACTGTTATCATAAGCATGCAACCATTTATTGCATAAATATTTTCTACAAGCAATACTTTGGTACTACAGGAGCAAATGCTGTGGCCAATATTAACTAAGAGTCTTGACAATTTTTACTGCCTATAGTCTTTTTGGGAGTGAAATGAAGATAAAATAAATGTTCAACCATTTTATGACCATCTTAGCTAATTCAATAAAGCACATTCATTCAATTTACCCACGAATACTGTACTTAGAAAGGATTCTTTAATGTGCGTCATTGAATCATAAGACAAGCACTAACATTTTGTAGTGTTGTTGTATCATCTATTTCTTCTCTCGCTTCAATTGGATTCCGTAGCTCTTCACCGGTAAAACGTCGTCATTTGTTCGCGCCAACCTTAGGATGCGCGCGCATGAACAATTTTTTGGGTGTGTCCTCTTGTCGCCCGCGCGCGGCCGCCGATTGCGCCTGCTTCATTTTTTTATTAATTAAACCGTCACGAATTAAAACTTGTCATTCCGGTTTTTTTTCTCGCTGCAAGGTTGAGTGCGATTTTGTGCAGAAGTTTCTTACCGAAGTAACTGTAAATCATGTCTGGAGACTGGGAGCAAGGAATCTGCAGCTGCTTCAACGACTGCACCACCTGTAAGTGGAGAAATAGCTAGCTATTTGGAAATTGTGCAAGATTTTTTTTTATTTGGGGCGAATAGGGTCCAACGTGAGTCAGCCCGTTTGATTATTGGAATCAAACTTTGCATTGCTCTGTCTTTCTGACAATTTTTTCTTGTATCATTAGTGATTTTGGAGTGTGTGAGTATATTTCTGCAGTATATGACTATAGGGCATTCATTTTGCATTGTTTCCTAATCTAGGCATCATCACCTATTTCTGCCCATGCTACATTGCTGGTAAGAATGCCGAGGCTGTAGGAGACAGCTGCTGCCTGTGTGGATTTGCCTCCATGCTCGGAGTCATCGGCCTCTACACCAGAACCCACATCAGAGGAAAGATCCGTGAACAGAAGGGAATTGCTGTAAGTTAGCTATTGACCTTCTTTCTCTAACATGTAATAAGAATTCCTTCCCCTTTCTCAGAACGGTGGTAGCTAGTTGTTTAGTAGTATTGTGCTTATTCACAAACTATCTTATCGGTCCTCCCCTTTTTTTTTCTCTTCCACCCCAGGGTTCATGCATTGGTGACTGCTGTATGGTCTACTGGTGTGGTGCCTGCGCTCTTTGCCAAGAAGCTCAAGTAAGTGCTCTCCCTTGCTATTCTCTTAAATCTCCTTTCCCTCTATTTCCAACTTGGCATTTTCAGTAGTTAGCATCAATTTACACATTTGACCATTCTTTTGTAGGAGGTGAAAGGTCTGTCTGGACAAGCCATGGCAAGAGAATAAACAAGTCTTCCCTGTACGATCCCCTGAACCAAATTAAAGCTGGGTGGACTTTTATCTCTGTTATGTGCACATATATATGATGTAATGCTAAAATTTGTACTACAATTTATTTATGGTTTGGTAGCAACATAATTAATGCTGGCTCTGTACAAGTATGTGGGAAGAAAATATAAAGCAGCTGCACATACGTGTAGGTGTGTGACATTGTAAGAAGGGTGACCTTTGAATAGTGGTGCAGGAATCATGCAGTTAGTGCCTTGGGTAAGTTCACTTTGCTACAAGTGTAGCAGAATTTTGACTGAGCTGGTTAAAAGGTGACCTAGTGTAGGCATTGAAAAGCAAATGACTTTCCTGGATAGAGAATTAGAGCTGGTTGGTAGGAACACATCACACTGATTGTCCCTCCACTAAAGCGATTGCATATTGCATACAACTTCCAGCCCTTCACCAATACTCAGTTTTCTACTCCCTGGGATCTGAGCATGAGGCATAGGTGTAGCAAATAAAATATCTAAAGATGTAAACAGCAGTATGTTTAATTGTAACCAAAATTACTAACAAGCATATTATTATATAAATGTACACATAATATAATGTTGATTTTGCCAATTGGAGAGTAAGAGTTAAAATTGGAGTGAACTCCATGTTCTATAAACCAATTGTGCTAGCTACTGAAGGTAGGAGTTCCTTTCGTCGGTGTCTGTCTGCTGAGGGATGGCACTGATGGGAGGAGCTTTCGGGAAGGCAGAGTTCTGAAGTATTCTCTATCTTCAGGATTGCACGAAGTCCAGTCTGGCAACTTCTGGGCCTTCATAAAATTATCTTTAGAAATGGCCCTTTCTAGAACTGCCACTTCAGACGCACCCAGGATAGAGCCTGACAAAACAAACAAGGGGGAAAATTAAGGACCACGCTGGGAAAAACACACACACACATACACACAGAGTGTAAAAATTCATAGCAGTCAGACAAAAAATGACAAACACCATTTTGACAAATTACAGCATTACTAAGCAACTGTAGTAATTTGTAATGTGTTAATAAAAAAGTATACACACTTCCTTTTTCTGGACAAAAGAATGACTTATTCATAATTACAAACTAGATCCATTGACACAAAAGAAAGCCTTATTCTTAACTACAAACTAGATCCATTGACACAAAAGAATTAGATAACCCAGCTCACCTCCAACCCAAGTCGTGCAGTTTGGCTTTGAAGGAGGGTTATGAAAGGTGAAGGTCAGAGCTGCCAAGCATGTATGATACTTCTGACTCTCATCTCTGGACAGTGCCACTAACTCTTGCTGCAGCCGATAGCTGAGGATCACAAAAATACAATTTGACACTGGAATCCCAAACTCTGTAGATTACTGATTTGTGTAGATTACATACATGTTAAGATTCAGGTATTAGGCTAATAAAAATGTATTTAATTATTAGCAGCTCTCAAAAAACAAAAACAAAACAACTGGAAAAACAAAACAAAACACGCCCCCCCCCCCACCCCGTCTAGATCACAATTGGCACTTTGATCAATGCTTCTCTTTGTTCACTGATAGTTCTATGATTCTCACCACAAGACACAACAATCAAGGTTCTGATTTAGACTTTCCACCTAGTATTACATATCCTTAGTGTTAATTCAGCGAAGCGAGCGGAGCTGACTCTCTAATGAGTTCGTGATATATATATATTTAGGTCTAGGAATTGTTTTTGTTCTTGCGTGGGCGTACGTGTGCACATTTTCTCCTACGCCCTTGTGCGGGCCGGGTAACCTTCTTAGAAACATTTTTTTGTTTACCCGCCGTACGAAGTAGCGATGCCCAGTGAAACAAATTCTGGAAAGAGACGAAACGTTAGAAACACTCGGTCAAGAGCTTTGAGGGCGTTAGAAACTCCAGAATAAAAATTAGTAAGGAGAGAGATAAGAAATGAAAAAGACAGGGCAAGGAGGAGGAGAGCTAAAACGAAACACAAACAGGTAGCAAAGTAAGAATCTTTCTTTTTGAAAAGCCATTAAATGTTCCTAATATATTTATTAGACTATTCCTGAGGAATACGGTACCAGGAGCCTTCATCATAGAAAAAAGCTACCACTATTGTTTTCTCACTTTGACAGTATTTTTGTAGCCACACCAAGCATGCATGGAATAGCTGCAATTACAGGGAACATGCATCGCTCGCTTTGCTATTTTGTGCTATTAGAGCTAGTATTGTGAGAATGTATTTGTACTACAACTCCAACACATTTACATACGTGTGTGTATGTGTGTGTGTGTGTGTGTGTGTGTGTGTACGTGTGCTTGGTTCGGGTATTCTGAGCACAAAGACAACAAGGTACAAACTACATGAGAGGCAATGTGTGTGTGAAGAAAGGAACAGTGAGAGAGATAGCCTGAAAGTAATACAGACAAGGTGAATCATAAGAACAAACCTGTGTGAGTTGCCACCAAAATTTATTAAACTTGGTCAATCTAGACTAACAAGAAGGTTGCACACAATCCTCTTACACCTTAACAGTATCTTGCTTTCAAAAAGTTTTTGTTAGTGTGAGTGTGTATGTAGAACATAGTGTAAGTCAAAGACGATGATTTAAAAGTCGCATCTACCGAGTCCTTTTACTTACTTGAAACCTGGCAGTGAGGCAGATCCTCCCACCACGAGGATATTCTTGCTCAGGTCACCACGGCAATCAATGGGACACTATAGGGTTAGAAAACAAACCAGTATAACAACAATAACACAAACTACAAGATTATTTGTAATTGTAAAATATTACCAAATAACTATGTCCCATTGTAGCAACAAAAACTCAGTGTCTTACAGATTGACTGGTATGCTTCAGAATCACATACAACTACGTCTTGAGCCTAACATAAGTATTAAACGGAAGAGCATAAATAGCTCCATTTATCACCTCGTGTAACATTGGAAGCATACAGCGAAGTATTGCATCAATTGTAACATGCACACGCACACTCACATGTACACACACACACTCACATGTAAACACACACACTCACATGTACACACACGCACACACACACTCACACACATACACAAGTCCTATGATGATGCCTACTACTGGCATTCATGAACAAATACCATTTCCTGGTGTGACCAATGCAGCTGCCTTGGGTTGACAATAGTACACAACAAGTAAGAACATGTTCACAACACAATGGAATGTCATGTGAGGAATGATGATCTGTTTTACAAGGATAAAGTGAACAAAAAAGTGGCAGGAGAGTAGAGAGAGAGAAAGGGGGAGGGAGAGGTAAAGGAAAGGGAAACGGAGAGAAGAGGGAGATGGGAGGGGAGGGTGAAAGGTTAAGTCGACTTTCAGAAATGCAAACCTTATAGAGAAATGCAAGTCTGGCCACATATACTCTACATAGTATTGACTTATCAGCATGCAGCAAGCATATGAGGGTCACACTACTCACTTTGTCATTCCATCTGTCTGCTTATTGGTCAATATTTGTCACTTGTCAAAAAAACTGAAAAAGAGAGAGAGAGAGAGAGAGAGAGAATCCACTCAAGTATAGAATCTTAAAAGTGCAGACTACCTATAATTTCAATGCATTTAAAATACAGGTCATACGCAAATGGCTAAACCAACATTCTCGGTTTCTTTTGGCAAGGTTCAATTTAAACAGCTTCAAACTAATTTGTATCTGTTAGTAAAGAAAAAAAAAACGTCTGAAGAGATGAGTGTTATCGCGCAATAAATTTGTGAGCACACCTAGAACTGATTATATTTATTTCAATTTATTTATTCGTCTATTGTTTGTTATTTGTTCATTTCTAGCATTTGTCTTTGAACAATGCTTAGCAGTAATGGCAAATATCTCTGTATATACTAAGAGAATTCCCCCCCCCCCCCCCCCCCCCCCCCCCCAGCTAGTCCTTGTCCATTTCCCCATTTCCCAACTTGCCCCTAGTTGATGGTGTCATCCACAGTCTCATTACGGTTTACTTTCAGTGTACATACAAAACGATAACACCATAAACACACTTGGTTCATGTCCCACTCCCAAAAGCTAAGACTACACAAAAGTATTTAACTGAAAAACAACATAAACACCACACCATACATCCTTGTCACAGTAGAAGATTTGTTCAACATTCAGCAAAGCAGAGCAAGGAGATGGCCCCTACACTAAAACTTCTGGTGGCTTTAGTTATAATACTTGGATCTGCTCTTCAGATTGATACTCTTTCTGGGAATACTGAGTGCCCATTGGCAAAAAGACATCGTTGGCAAGAAACTATCAATAAAACAACTACTTGCCCATCTTGGATGACACCCAGCAATGGCAGCTGCAAATGCCGAGTCAGGAGCGAGGACCGCAACTTGGTCAGGTGCTGTGAGTCTGACAGGTCTCTCACGCTACTGGCATGCTATTGCCTTGGCTACTATAGCTCATTCAACAAGACCTTGATAGGAAACTGTCTCTATTCCTGTTCCCTCAAGTACTACTACCGAATCAAAGACCCAGATCAGAGCTGCCACAAATTCAACCGCCAAGGCCAGCTTTGTGGCAGATGTAAGGAAGGGCTGGGGTATCCGGTCTATACCTACAGTTCCACCTGTACCAACTGCACCGAGACGGCTATGGGTGTCCTGAAGTACCTCGCCATGGCGTACCTTCCTCTGACTGTGTTCTACATCATCGTGATTGCCTTCAGAGTTTCTGTCATGTCTGAACGACTGACTGCGTATGTCCTGGTATGCCAGATAGTCACGATGCCCGCGCAGGTCCACTACATCTCCACATTATCCACCAGAGAGGGTCCCAAACAAGCCATCAACTTCGCCATTGCAGTGCTCAGCATCTGGAACCTGGACTTCTTCAAGTCTTTTTACAACCCATTCTGCTTCCATCGGAAGCTAATCAGCTTGGATGTGATAAGCTTAGATTATCTCTTGGCTCTCTACCCACTCCTTCTCATCATCTTAACCTACGCCATCGTTCAAATTCACGACAAGTGCCCCACCCTTTCCAAGGTGTGGATGCCCGTGCAAAAGATGTGTGCACGTGTGAGGCAAAAGTGGCAAATCAGGAAGTCCCTGGTAGACGCATTTGCCACATTTCTCCTTCTATCTTACATGAAAATTCTCAACGCATCCTTCTACATCCTCCAGCCGACAATACTGAGAGACTTGAACGGAACAGTAGTGAGCTCTGATTATCTCTATTTCGACGGGTCCGTGAGGCTTTTTCACGGAGGGCACACAAAGTACGCCATCCTGGCCATCCTGATGTCCTCCATCTTCAACATCTTGCCCCTTCTCCTTCTCTTTCTTTATCCCATGCGGCCTTTCCAGAGCTTGCTCAACAGGTGCGACAGATCGAAGTTCCAATTGATGCACACCTTCATGGACTCCTTCCAAGGGTGTTACCGCCTGTCTCCGCTAGACTGCCGCTACTTTGCCGCCATCCACGTGCTGGTGAGGATATTGAACCTGGTGGTATTTTCAGTCTGTCTCACGCGGTTCTATTTCCTTTTCGCTGGCATGATACTCATTCTCCTCTCCATGCTGACAGCTGTAACAAAGCCTCACAGAGTTAAAAAGCAAAACACTATCGACACCATCTTGTACCTCACGATAGCACTGGGGTATCTTGCAGCAGCAGGCTACGCACTGAGCCCAGAAACATTCTACAACAATGTCCTTATCACGTTGATCGTGGTCCCTTGCATGTTACTTGTTTCCTACTCCTTCATACTGTTACCATACGATCCCATCATAGCTCCAATCAGCAACAAAATCAGGAGAAGCTACTCAAGAAGAAGAAAATGGAGGCCCCTGGAGATTGACGAGGATCTGTTCAACTCTATGTCGAGGGATGAAAATGTTCCACTGGTGAAGGAAGTCACAGCCGTGCACAGCTACTCCAATACTTATAACGGCCGTCAGAAACCAAGGAACTCGGCATATAACCCGATTCATGCATCTTGCAACTAATTTTTCACATAATTTATTTAAATAAATAAAATTAATAAATTTGTTATTAGATGAAGACTTCAAATGCACAAGAGATCTATGGTTGCTAACTAACAGTGACTCACAAGAATGAAATGTACCAAAGACACACACATGAGAATATACGATCAATTTCCTAGTAAACCTTACACAGTCAGCAACTTGATGTATTTCAGTATGGCTAGATAAATGGGTACAAATACCACATGCTACTAAACAAGACCTTGATCAAGGAATATATTCACACTGACTGAACCATGCAAACCAAACAGTGTAATATTAGGGAAGTTTGGTAGAGGTCATAATTTCACTCTTTTTCATTAACTGTTGGCTTGTTGGAGACTTTTGCAGTACATTTGGAAAGACTACAAGTCAAGGTGTGATTCAGCTCTAGACCTGAAAGATCTGACTATCTGTATGGTACTATAAATGAGTTAATGACAGTTCGAGGAAATTGTATTAGCACTGGTCATGCCACTCTCCAGGCATATTTACTGAGTGTTATCAGATTGTTCAATGTGTCAGCATGCAATTCAGGTCTTGCCCAATGACACAGAAATCTCTACGTGAAGAAATTTTACCAATTAAGTCATCAAATTTTTGTCAGTTGACCTTAGTGACCCCACCTAAATATAAATAAATAAAAAGGGATCAATGCTAGACAAGGACTTCCATGTCAGTAAATTTAGACCTTTTATCCTCTCACTCTATCAACATTAATACATTATTGAAATTTATGCTTGAAAGCAATGAACAAACAAGATATAGAAACTTAACTAGAAAACAATAAGAAAGAATGCCTATTCAAGTTAGCTCCCTGTACCAAAACAGAACCACCAGTGAAGACTGGCAGCAGAAACAAACAATGTGCAACAGCTAAACCATATCACAAGGTTCTATTATTACACATTATCAGAATAAAAATTCAAGATGTGGATGGACAAACGATCCTTTCTAAGGAACAATAGCAGTGATGTCACTGCCTGTGGCGATGCCGTTGAGTTGATCATGCCATTTGTCAACCTTCGACCTCACTGACTGTGGAGTACTATTGTATGTATAAGATGTAGTGGAAAGTTCCATTTGAAGTTTGTAGTGGAAGTTATGATACCATTTTTGGGGACGGTTCATTGCCTCACTTGGTAGTATTTTTACAAGTCAAGGTTCGATGCAGATATTTTCGCTAGGGCGTGGGGGGGGGGGGGGGGGGGGGCAATTAGAGTTACTAGATCAGCCCCCTTCACCCACTACTCATGTGAAGGATGTTATTGGACAGCAAAACAGGAGCAGCCAATTGTATGTATCTGTAGAGAACAACTTTGTCAGCCATTCATTCAAAGTATACATCAGAAGCTTTTGTGAGTGAGGAAAAGGGATGGAAAGTGTTTAACCCCCCCCCCCCCTCCCCCAAGAGACTACATTATTAGAAATCAAGCTAAAAACACACTCAGTGAGGGTTTCCGCTATTTAAAAAATCAGACTTCATTTGATTAAAAATTTAATGCTCCTGCAAGCCGGCAGAATAAATTGGAAAATTGGAGGATTTTTTTCTCTACTTATTATTATTATTACTTTTTCTGAAGTGGAAGTCAAAATAATTTGCCAAAGTAAAATTCATCCCTTACAGTTATGTATTCCCACGAGAAGTGCAGTGGATCCAGGGGGAATTACAGATTAACCTTAAAATAACCTTATTTTATCTGCTAATTGTTCAACAACAATTACATAGCAAATCTGGCTAGTCCCCCCACACCTGCACACTTTCAAGATTCCCTGTCATTGTCCTAACATTGCAAAAGAGTAACTCTAAGTTGTCATATATCATTATTCCTGCACAGTTCCAATGGTGTTTTACCCGATCATGTTCTCATAGACAACTTCCGGAGGGTACTGTATTAATTACAACACCCTATGATTTGACAATATGTTAAAGTGGATAATAAATAACATGAATTTTTTAAGGCTTCAATCAATACCGAGAAGAGACCCAACACTCTTTTCAGAATAGTGAGGGGGGGGAGGGAGATTCAGTTGAGATCATGCAAGTTTTAAACAATTATATACAAGTAATTCAAAACCTCATACACAAGTGTCTAAACTGAGTCCTAATTGCATGCATTTAAGATTTTTTTGAAGCTCCAATTAGGGATGTAGTTTCAGGGAAACTTGGGAAAGACACAAAAAATTAAAAAAAATTAGTCAGCCAACAATTTGATCTTGGATGCATAGGCCACCCAAGCATTGAAAGCACCATCATACTGTTTACATAAGTCTTGCAATCTTATTAAGTGCTATTGGGCTTAACTTATTCTTTTAAAGTTTTGACAAATATGGCTTAAGTAAACTTTTCCTGTTTGCTAGACATAAGAATTGTATACTGTTCAGACAAAAGAATCACAATGAATTTATTAACAAAATACAGCAGCTGGCAGTTGCGGACGGAAACTGAATCAAAATTTGGTGTTATTGAAATATCAAAGGATTGCATAATGAATTACACACAAATACCAATAACTAATTACACCCGTGTGTTCGTGTGTGGGTGTGTGCATGTGTGTGTGTGTAAGCCATATTCATTAGATGCAGAATCCTCCCTATGCATATGGGTAACACAAAACCTCAGCCCGGGAGCTTCTTAAACCGGTTCCACCCCACCCCTTAAGGGTGGCCACACACCGCCTACGCAATTTTTTGTTGATGGTTGCTATGCACGATTACTACTATTGTATACTTACAGGGGCTTCTCCACTACAACATAAGGACAAAGTACCTGCCGAAGGAGCCGCTCACTAATTTTAGAGCGAATCTGGAGGAAATATTGGGGCCTGGTTATAAAACTTTGTAGCACTTTTTTTGGAGCGGTGAGGTAAGTTGTAGCTCCGCAATTTGGTGCACTACTAGCCGAGCCAATACTCTACTGCACGATAACGAGTTCTTATCCATTTCAATATTGCTTTATGATATATTCGCAATTTTTTCTATTTATAAGATATTAAAAAATTCTCGTTATGGTGCAGTTCATTTTTTTGCCGCGTGAGCTCAGACGACGTATGGAGAGTTGCTGTAAACCAACAAGAAGCTAAACTAAAACACAACTACTTCGCAAAGTATACTTCTGCTACTACTGTGCGATAGTTTCTGCTCGCGTATTATCGAATGGTGGGGTATTGGCGGGGAATAAATTAATGTCCGGATCTACAGGCGCTGCGCGCTGCTATGTGCGGCCACCCTTAAACAGATATAACTTGAAAAGCATGTTAAAATTTGAGTTTGCTAAGAGAAGAAAAAGAGATCGGGGTTTTCTGACCCAGCCACACATACCTCAGCAGTGAAGCCATCCATGGCTACATTGTGAGAAACACAGTCTCTTTAAACAATACACTTATAACTGAACAGAGTCTGTGTATACGCATGTATAAGTGTTCACGTGTGTGTGTGTGTGTGTGTGAAAGAGCATACAGCTGGTATATTCGTACACACTATACAATTGGTATATTTATAAGCACAACTATACTATAGCCTTATCCCTGAAATTACCCCTCCATACATATCTACAGTTCTTGTTGTTGTTTTGCTTATACTCACTCACAAGGGTTCACTTTGCAGTTGGATGCCACAGAGCTGTGATATGAAATGGCATGACATATCATTAGAGGTAATTGTATAATTTGTTTTTCTCCCAGCAAGTGAAAGTTTGAAGTAAACACGGCATTCTAGCTCTTTACTTAACCTTATATAGACAGACAAGTTCTCATTGGAGACTTTACCTCTAGATTGTAGTTCTTGTGCTGACTGTGCACATACTACCATTGAATAAGTAATATAAGTCTCACCTTCAGGAGAGCATCCAGTATGCAGACAGGTAAAGGATGATCATCACCAGAGTCTTCGAATAGAATATTGGGTACTTGGTCCCTACAAAACACAAGCATGCACACATATATAGATGAACACACATATACACTGAACACTCATATACACTGGACACACACACACACACACACACACACACAGCAGCGGAAAGCAATCTGCCACATGCTTGGTGGTGTCTTATCTTGAGCCAAAATCAAATCTAGATTTCATCAGACACCACAAGACTGGTCTCTAAAGGAGTTAAGGCATGCACCAGGATATGATCAAACAGCCACACTACAAACAGCCACACTACAAACAGCCACACTACATCCACCCACACTTCACCTCTCTCCCAAACATGCACACCCCCCCCCCCCCCCCCCTCTTTCCTCACTTTCCCTACGTCAAGTCAGATTCCCGTGTGTTTTCAGTGTTATATCTCAATGTGCATAAAGGTTCTTGAGTGACTACTGTATCAATAGTGGCACAGTCAGGTACTGCACAATGTGTGGGCGGGTGAATATTCAAATTTAAAGCAGGCAATGTAGTGTGTTCATCATTCAGATTGGAATCAAGGTAAAGGTAGCACGGAAGAATCACCTCAATTTAGACTAGATTCCAAACCTACCAACGTATGCTAGTGTGTTGGTGAGTAGGTAATGACTGATAATTCTCATCATTGCAAACATACCAGTGCTTCACTTTTTTGTTGGTTGTCAACTGTCGTCAAGTTGTCTGGTGGGAAGTTCTGGAAGTACTAGAAACTTAAAAAGGAAATTTATTCTTATTGGAAAAAGGAAGTTGTGGGTCATCTAATTTCTTTTGGTCTGTATTACCTATGATCTATAGAGTAGTTGGGAAATTTAGTATTCCTGATTTATTGACACTAGTTGTTTGTCCTGCACACAACAAGACTTGCTCAAACACCTGTAGGTGTGAACTCCATGGGGGTGGGGAGTGGTGGATGAGGTATGGTGTCCAAATTATTCTTAGATTAGTTTATTTTATCTTTGGTGGATAAAAGATGTTTTCAATGTGGCACTCGCTTTGACAAAACAAAGGGAAAAAAATCCCTGCTAGTACTAAAAACAACAACAACAACAACAAACAACTAAATGACAAAATTATTAAGCAGTTAATAAACTCCCTCCTTCGAACCAACTGACTCTCTCTCCCAGTATGAAAAGTAAAATTTGCCGAGAATAGGCAAGACACCAAGCTTGGCCAGTCAAAGTTGGTAAAGAGTAACACATTTACCTACAAAAACAATCAAGCTGAAAAGCTTATCTGATGATTTACAAAAACTCGAGTATTATCCTTTATATATATATATATATATACACACATATAAATGACTGAGATCACTCAGGTCACTCCAGACTACTAAACACGGCATACAGTGGCATTAGCTGTGATAGGGCATCAAACGGCTAGAGGCAAGCTGACAAAGTACTCCAATGAGATCAGGGCTACGAGATATCTGCATAGTTAGGCTTCTGCATTTAGTAGGCCTCCATCCTGCAAGGCTCGCACATTGCTACCCTGTATTGTTGAATTGTACTGAGGTTTTCCACAGGTGCATCCTATTGACATGTATGCTGTGTGTGTGCACGGGTGTGTATGTATGGGTGTGTGTGTAAGATAAAGACATAATCTTTTCCTCCCCCCCCCCCCCCCCCCACTTCTGGATAACATAACTTTTTTTCTCTACATACTTACTTAATAAACATATTGCAACTAGAGCACTGAAGTGCAAACCCTCAGCGCTAGCTAGTATGATAAAGAAAATAATAACAAAGGAAAAGTATAGAAACAAAAAAAAAGAAAGAGAAGTGGCATGAAGAGAGGCAGGAAAGAGAAAAAGACAATGAAGAGGGACAAGAGAAAGAGGAATGAATGAAAAAAGGTAGGAAGAAAAGAAAAAGGAAGAAGAAAAAAGAAAGAAAAACAGTACACCAAAGAAAGAGGAAATGAAAGGAAAAGGTAGGAAAGAAATAAAAACAGTAGGTAGAAACAGTGAATGGGTAGGAAGAAAGAGGAAGAATAAAGAAAAAAAGAAAAAGGAAGAAGAAAGAAAGAAAAACAGTACACGAAAGAAAAGAAAGGAAAAGGTAGGGAAGAAATAAAAACAGTAGGAAGAAAGAGGAAAATAAAGAAAAATAAGGCAAGAAGACAAAAGGAAAACGAAAAAAAAACCAGGATGAAAAAAAAAAAAGCGTCTAGAGCATTCGAACCAGAGACTTTTAGGTTAGGTATTTGCTCACTCAACAACTACGCAACACAACACCTCACGCTGAATGCATGTAATTGTTAGCTATTTAAAAGTGATTTGCAACCTGCAAGCTGGCTCACGTGACAAGCAAGTTTTTTAAGGGGCGGTTCCAGCTGTAAGCCTACGATGACAGACAGAGTGACAGAATGAAGGAATGACACTAAGGACTACTGTAACCACATGCTCGCTGAGGGTTAATGACAGGTTGACTACTATATACCCTCAGGCGCATGCGCACTGAGGGTTAACTAGAGCAGCACTGAAGTGCAAACTCTCAACGCTAGTTAGCTAGTATGATAAAGAAAATAATAACAAAGGAAAAGTGTAGAAACAAAAAAGAAAAGAAAGAGAAGTAGCATGAAGAGAGGCAGGAAAGAGAAAAAGACAATGAAGAGGGACAAAAGAAAGAGGAATGAATGAAAAAAGGTAGGAAGAAAAGAAAAGGAAGAAGAAAAAAGAAAAAATAACAGTACACCAAAGAAAGAGGAAATGAAAGGAAAATAAGGCAAAAAAACAAAAGGAAAAAAAAATTTTTTTTTTTTAAAATGCATCGACGAGGATTCGAACAAGAGACTTCTAGGTTAGGTATCTGCTCACTCAACAACTACTCTACGCAACAACACCTCACACTGAATGCATGTAATTGTTAGCTATTTAAAAGTGATTTTCAACCTGCAAGCTGGCTCACGTGACAAAGCAAGTTTTTGTAAGGGGCGGTTCCCATTACCGTAACGCACGATTGTAGGACTGAAATTCTACTCGCTTTTTCTTGAAAACTAAGTCAAAACTAAAAATTCTGGCACATTAAAGGGACTTACTCTGTGAAGTGCTATAGTCTGATGTCGCTTTCAAAGCCTGGGTAGCCGTACTCTTCGAGATCCGTTGTTGACTGAATGAATGACAGGTTGACTACTATATACCCTCTGGCGCATGCGCACTGAGGGTTAATAAATAACGACAATGAACTTAGTCAGTTGTGAAATATGTCTTGCTTGGTTGCCTGGTCAGATTTCCAATGAAAAATAGGACAAAAAGTGGAAAAACTGATTATTTTAGTGCATCACAATAGCCATTACTTTGTTATAATATTTGGTTAGTCCCATTATTAAATTATCTACATTAATCAGTACAAAATGAGTTCTAAATCAATACATTTACATGTAACACATTTTCATTTCAAGCATTTCAACTTGTACAGTTCTATCCAGAAGTCTTCTTGATCTCAAATCTTTTGATGGTATTCATATCTAGAGGGCAAAGTAATCTAGTTTCAACATACAACATAGAGCCTCAAGCTGTATGCTAGTGGACCAGTCAACACACTTGCTCCCTATGGCTATTACTCTACAAGCCACCTCCAGTTCAGTGTTTGCACAACTAGCACAAACATGATCTTATGCAATCACTCAAAGAACCATAAACTTTGACAGAGGAACTGACACTATCCTAAACAAACCACGCACCACACTCTAGCCAGGAGGCAAGAGTTTAGATGCACCAAGATGTGACAACCATTAAAATAAATCTCTTTCTCTTTCTCTCTCCCCCCCTCTCTCTCTCTCTCTTTTTAATTACAACCGGTTGTGGGCAGAGATCAGACAGACCACAAAGAGGAAATCACCATGAACTGGGTATAGCAACTCTACTTTCTATGATCTGCTTGTCTATCACTTGATTCAGTCAAACTTGCAAGTCTTCCTTCCCAAGACATCGAGATGTAGGTCAGTAAAAATTTGCAACTACTTCACCATCCTCTCAGATTACCCTTCTCACCCACACACCCTTTATGTCATCAGACCTCACCCTTGTTATTAAATGAGTACTCTACTCAAAGTACAAAAAAAACCCTTCCCTTATGGTAATATCATACGAGAGGTTCCTGTTACTGCCACGCCCAACTTGCTAGTTTATGCAGAGAATCACATTTGGGATTACCCAAGGTGACTCAAAGGATATGAAACTACACTTGGCACAAGAGCAAAAAACTTCCAAAGGCTACAAAATTGCATCCCCAAACATATTGCTTTAAACAAACAAAATTGAAACAGCACACATGCACGCAAATAAACTACGATTCCAAGGAGGGCATGATATCATAACTGTAGTTGCAGGGAAACATTAGCACGAATTTATGGTTGGGACGTATGTACCATGGGTACATCTTTCAAATCATCCCTTACCGATCAGCAACAGTCGTAACTACATTTCTTTCCCCAGCCCAGCCACCACCCCAGGACATCTCCACATGGTCCCCAAAGAGCCAGCTCCACTGCGACTACACCAAGGGCCAGAAATGACTGATAAGGACAACTTTAGGACTATCAAGGCAACCCCTACCATTGCTCCAGAAAAAGCTAAATATACCCAGGTAAGTGGTAGCAAACCACACGCCTTCCTATCGCAAACTAAACCTTAGGCATGCTCCATATAGAAAAAATTTAAACATACAACTTGAACCTAAAACCTAACATGCATGCACACACATACATACACAAACATACACATATACATACATACACTGGTTCTATTTATCACAACAATGTTATCCTATCAACCTGCCCCAAAGTTTTGTTCACTCTGCATAACAACATCTTCACACACACACACACACATATAATGTCCATGCATACCTGATGCGACCATCTACCAGAAGAGTGCAGTCTGAACTAATGGGATACTTGGCATCTGGAGGGACTTTATCTGTGCTGAATCCTTTAGGTCTCACGAAACACATCCTGGCTGCATCACACACACACACACACACACACACAGTTCAACTTAACTTTTAGATCTATATTTTTGGTTTGTGTTGTCTCATTCATGCATAAGGATTGAAAGTACAACAATTTTTTAGTTGCAGGAGAATCTTTCACTTAGCACGCATGGTAAACATGTCAAACACACCAATAAGCAAGTCAGGTGATTTTACACTATCTAACAAGGTTATGTTAAAAATGTTCATTGGAAACTATTTCAAGTAAAAAAAACAACAAAAAAACAACAAAAAAAAAAACAAAACAAAAAAAAAAACAGTAAAAAAACATAGCAACATTAAGCAGAGCAGCAGCAGTTTTTTCTCATACTGCTCACGTCGAAAGTGTTAGCACGCTCTTTAATTAAAATGCTCACACTCAAAAGCAAATTAGAACCAGCCACATATTTCTTTTTTCCCGCAACACCAACGAAGTTGTCTAAACTGGAATAACTATGAACTGTTTGTTTTACATTACCAGCAGGAATGAACTAACTGCTACTGTTGTTTGCCCACACATCAATGACGTTAGTGGCGGGCTATCACCAAAGTAGTAGCTCAATGCCACACATTTTTTTCCTACTGCTGCTATGAACCGAGACTGATAATAGATGACTATCATTAGCTCATATAGAGGCAACTGATTAAAGACTA
>WLWD01000883.1_pt1:55000-139096 | contig 139096 bp, 87 predicted proteins | sample 6712731 | NCBI WGS metagenome assembly WLWD01 (sample SAMN12718690, study PRJNA576275) | sponge metagenome | isolation source: marine sponge | host: Mycale hentscheli | place: New Zealand: South Island, Marlborough, Capsize Point | collected 2014-11-01
ATTTGACTTGGGGAAAGAAAAAACAACAAAAACAAAAAACCCCTTGCATTTCTATGGAATTACCACACAGTTTATAGTGTTACCCTATATGATGACTTACGTACTACAGCAATAGCCGAAGAAGCTGTGTAAAGGAGTGCTATTCTCTAATAGCTAAGTAGTAGATGTAACACTCTATACTTTCACACACAATTGTTCACTGGATTTACCAACACAAGACTTACTTTAGTGACTTTGACTATAGGACAATGGATTTCAAGTAATAACAATACTGTTGCGTAGGGCTATAACTATGACAAACAGCGCATTAGCCAAGATAACTTACCACTACCGATGATTTGAATAGAAAAGGAATTTTTAAGTTTAGAAGACTTAACTGCACCCACAAAAAAAAGCAGACATGTCAGACACAAACCTAAAGTTAAAGGAGTATACAATTGATGATACGGGTGAAGGTCACTAAACCAAAGGATTCCGTTTAGTGGAATATAGGGACTGGGTCAACCACCAAGCAAACACAAAAATGTCAAATATGCATATATCCACACCTATATATCCCCGATTCTCAATTTGACACCACTGTATAGTGTCTGTCTCGCTTGCTTCACTTGCTCGCCAATTAGGTCTTCATACACAGGTAGTGGCACCCTGGGATTTCTACCCTCCAGCCACATTCCCTCCCCTCCTTTCCCTCCCGAAGTTTTGGTAGTTAATATGTGCAATAGCTAAAGTTGAATTCTAACGTAAGACTATCGAGTCATGCATGTGACCCAACACTGAACAGTGTGAAGTATATGCACTTTCATATTGGCATGATCATGGGTTGTAAAAATGGGTGTGTCCAAGTACAGCAGTGTTTCCCACCTAGCGAAACATTCTGTATGACTCGAAGTACTTGGTGCATGAGTCTATGTGAGCTGTTACATTGCAGAATAAAAGTTTCCCTTAGCCCCGCCCACATCAAATCAAAGTTGCCACCCCAAATCCCAACATGTAGCCCCACCCCCCACTAATAACACTTCAACAATCCTACAATCATATCAAGAATGTTCTCTTGTGTCAGTACACTTCCACAAGATCACACTTACTCCTCCAATGCATTTCCACCATAGGTAGTACTCTGCCACGCAGCAACTACGGGAATTCCAGCATATATCTTGCATAGATGAGTCAAGGAAAAAAATAGATAAATTTCAACCAGGAAATGAATCCATTAAGATTTATAATATGCACTTTGTACTTCAACATAGGAGACATAATATCAGTTGACTTGATCCAAGTACAATGTGAAGCATTCAGTAAGTAAGGTTTCACTTGGTGAAGGGATTTTTTTCTTCATAGTCAATTACAATGTATGAATTCAAGCGAGCTAATTCTTTGGAAGTGGAGTGGGTCAACGAATGAAGAGGGGATTTTTTTTTTTATTGTATACAATTAATACATATATAAAAAACCAAACTTCTTTGTGTAATGAAGACCAGACACTATTTGAATCCATCATGGTTGGATGACAGGATACAGGTAGAACAGTTGTCTCAGTGTAGCCCACGTCTACCACCAGAGCTGTGGACCGGCCCAGAGTGAAGGTGCATGCCAGGTGAGACGGGACAAAGGCAACATGTGGCACCTACACAACACAATGGTACAACAAACAAACAGCTAAAATAACAAAAACAAAACAGTCAACATATTATCTGACTCAATTCTTAAATAAAAAATGGCTGAAAAACAAACAAACAAAAATAATGACTAGCAATAACAACAAATTGGACATACCACATTAAATGAAAAAAAAGAAAAGAAAAAAAAAGAAGAACTTTTTGTTTACAAGGTATTGCAACACATATACATAACAATGTACATAGCTACCAGGATGTATGGTATACTCACATTTAAATGCACAAATAGGACTTTGGCGAGAGTATCTCGGAAGTGGGTGGGACATAAAATAGATTCAAGGACCACCACTCGGTACTCTTTAGAATTCACCATCAGGTACCTGTAGTTAAAAAAGAAAAAAAAACAAAGAAGAAAAAAAAAAAAAGAAAAAGAAATTTTTTTTTGGAGACACGTAAGTTGAGAAACTCCAACTAACTAAATAGTACCTACAATAAATAATACTACACATACTTCAAGTATATATTTTGGAGAAATCGAGATAGGATGAGGTAAAGCTCATCTCTGTGGACATACTTCTGATCCCATATCTCCTGCATCTGCACGAAAAAAGAAATAACAACCTTAGAGAAGATGCCAGAGACATGAAAGTTGCACTTGTACATCAGTAAATGCAATTTGGAGCAGCAAGCATTCATAAACATGGATATGATGCCACATTAGTGCCCGCCACTTAGCAGGTAACTAACTCTCTTGGCCCAGCTAGAGCTTCAGGTTTCACTTGTGTAATTAATCAGTCGCCTTACTTGACCGTATGGCTTCATGATCACAGTGCTCTTGATGATGTATCTGGGAGCAGGCTCGCCAGACAGACCACACCTACACACACACACCACACACATTTCGTAAATGTTTGCATATGAAACATATTATGAGAACAACCCAGTGGTTTGAAAACAAACTAGCTAACAATCACTTTAAATGCATTGGCTGTGGTCACTCCCACTTCCCTCTCCAGTCTAGAAGAGCGGCAACATAACAAGTTCACAGTGTGTCCATATCCAACATTAATTGAGAGAAAGACTACCCAAGACTACACCCATCAATTCCACCATTACCAACCACTCATAACCACCACCACCATAAATAAAAAGCAAACACATCACATTATTAAACATACGCTGAGCTTCCTATGTATTTAATCACCTCGGACTATTTTAAGGCAAACCATTTATGGTCAAAATTATACAGAATATAAATAAACCCTATGAATTCCATTAAACTGCCACACCCAGTCTATTTATTAAGACATGCCAAAGTACAACCACAAAAACAATTATGAGTAATTAATACTCCACTGCTAAGTGCTCCGCTTCTAAGTTGCTATGAGACCAGTGGCATTGCTAACCAAAGCCGGCATCATGTTTCAACAATGCCTTCTCTGTACCATGTATGCCCATGCTAACTCCACACTATGCCTATACGCCATGCCCATGCTAACTCCACACTATGCCTATACGCCATGCCCATGCTATTGCACACCATGCCTGTGCTATTGCACACCATGCCTGTGCTATTGCACACCATGCCTGTGCTATTGCACACCATGCCTGTGCTATTGCACACCATGCCTGTGCTATTGCACACCATGCCTGTGCTATTGCACACCATGCCTGTGCTATTGTACACCATGCCTGTGCTATTGCACACCATGCCTGTGCTATTGTACACCATGCCTGTGCTATTGCACACCATGCCTGTGCTATTGCACACCATGCCTGTGCTATTGTACACCATGCCTGTGCTATTGTACACCATGCCTGTGCTATTGCACACCATGCCTGTGCTATTGCACACCATGCCTGTGCTATTGCACACCATGCCTGTGCTATTGCACACCATGCCTGTGCTATTGCACACCATGCCTGTGCTATTGCACACCATGCCTGTGCTATTGCACACCATGCCTGTGCTATTGTACACCATGCCTGTATGCTGCATTGCACACATGCCTGTGCTATTGCACACCATGCCTGTGCTATTGCACACCATGCCTGTGCTATTGCACACCATGCCTGTGCTATTGCACACCATGCCTGTGCTATTGCACACACATGCCTGTGCTATTGTACACCATGCCACACCAATAAAATGCATACCCATGCCATTGGTGCTACACCATACAGTCCCACACCATATTTATTTATTGGCCTTATTGGAACTAACTGCCTGTGCCATGCCATACCCATAAATAATGTCAATAAACTACACCATGTCCAGGAAAATCTTTTAAAATTTTTAGGCCTTTTTAGAACTTTGCACCTCCCCCCACCAACCCCTCGAAAAATGTTTTGACCTCCATGGAGATACTTCCCCATATTTATGATATGACAAGCCCCCCGAAATAAAAAATATATAAATAAATAAAAAATAAAAAAATAAAAACAAAAACAACAAAACAACAACACTTGATTAAACATCCCAGAAATTTTCAACACACACTATATGCCCGTGCTATTGATTGTACATCACACCCATGCCATTGCACATCACAACACATAATATCACAGTGCCTGTGCAGTATTACATATATACACAAACAACTCACAAGTATAAATAAACAACATCTTAGCACTCAATAAAAGAATAGGTATAGCTATCACTGCCAATTTGTCAACACTTTTAAGACCGGTGCCACTCAAATGCTAGTAAAGCAGTGGGAAACCCTCCAAGTAGCTAGACCCTGCCAAGGATATCATCCCAGTCTCACACTTGTAGGAAGTACCTACACTACGAGTCCACTCAAATTGGATCATTAGCAACTCTCTCAAAGTCTTCCAAGAGGGAAACACATTAGTCCTGGGCTTTTTGGCAGCCCTTAAAAAGTGATCTCCTGATTCGTATAAGAAAATTTATCATATTTATTGACAAATTCCACTGAGTTCCTATTTCACACCCTTCCTCATTTTTTTTAATCTGCTTAGTTCTGATAAAAAAAAGCAAGAAGCCACTCTGCTTCTAGCTAGCAAGTGGTGTGAGAGAAGTCCTTCACCCTCATCAAACTCCTCTCATAAGGAATCGAGAATTAATTAATCATAACTTAATCAACTAAATACTGTTGCGTACGGCTTATAACCATGACAAAGAGCGCATTGACTTACCACCGCTACTAACTCGAATAGAAATGGAAGTCCCGTAAGTTTTCACGTTTTAACTGCACCCGCAAAAGAATTCAAAACGGTAAACAATTCAATTTCTAGGGTGATACGGGTACTGATCGATAAACCAGAGGATTCTGTTTAGTGAAGTTTGGGACGGGGTCGACCACAGAACTAACACAAAAACGTGTGGGTCAAACTACAAAATGACATACGTACGTCCAAACATATATATAAATAAACAAACATCCCCGATTTTCAATTGTGTTACCCCTGAGAATGTCTCGCTCGCCAATTATTATTATTTTACTTTCCCCTCCATAGGCACCACTGCCCCCATGAAATATGAAGTGGTGTCTCTAGAGTCAATTGTAACTCTATTATTATATCACAGACACTACAACGGGCACATAAGTGCCATCATAGGCTCCACTGTTGCTAATGCAACCTAAAAGAATTCGGATCAGTTACTAGAGAAGCCATATTCATTAAGCACCATCATCACATTTCATTCTCAACGTGACTACAGGCAACGGATGTGAATTCCATTAACAGCCCCATTGCACATGCCCAGTGTATATTTGCCTCGCCCATTGAGGGATTGGCTCAGTTTTGCGTTTTTTTAGCCAGTAAGTGAAGTGCTTTGTGTTGTTGCAAAACTCAAAACTAGAAACCCACAAAAAATAGTAGCCATGTCTGGAGACTGGGAGCAAGGAATCTGCAGCTGCTTCAACGACTGCACAACCTGTAAGTGCTGGAAACAAATACCGTTGAATAAACCAGGAAACAGGCTTCATTTGTTCTTGTCCGAAGTTCAGAAGCTCTAGATCTGTAGTAATAGTGAAGTAAAACAATACCAGCAAGACAATAGCTACAGTTTTAAAGTGGAGTATCTTTTATTCATTTTGCATCGTGTTTCCTTTCCTAACCTAGGCATCATCACCTATTTCTGCCCATGCTACATTGCTGGTAAGAATGCCGAGGCTGTAGGAGACAGCTGCTGCCTGTGTGGATTTGCCTCCATGCTCGGAGTCATCGGCCTCTACACCAGAACCCACATCAGAGGAAAGATCCGTGACCAGAAGGGAATCAGAGTAAGTTCTTCTGCACTGGTACTAGGTTTGCTTTGTCTTTCCTGTGCCATGCTATCTAATTCTAGCCACGTCTCTTAATTGTATTTTAATTTTAGCTTGGATTTTTAGATTAACCTGCCCATTCTATTTTACACTGCACCTGACCTTTCCAAACTATCCCAAAGAAGACCATAAAAATTTAAAAAAAAGACTAGCGAACATTCATAGTGGCACGTGCATTGCCTACACACCATATAAAGATAGTTCCTTACGAGACCAAAATGGCTGGTATTCAGGATAAAAATTCTCTTCTATATCCTCACCCAAGCTAAAATTTCATAAATATATTTTCCTCCTAGGGTTCATGCATTGGTGACTGCTGTATGGTCTACTGGTGTGGTATCTGCGCTCTGTGCCAGGAAGCTCAGGTAAACCAATATTGGCATTCCACTGTTGTTTTTTTTTGTTTTGTTTTTGTTACAAATTGATCATCCACTTTTCTTCTTTCTTTCTAACTTTGCAGGAGGTGAAAGGCCTGTCTGGACAAGCAATGGCCAGAGAATAAAGAAATCCCTCTCCAAACTTTCTAATTCTAATAGATTCCAGTTCCCAGTATTTATTTCTTGTCTCTTGTAGTAGTTTGTAGTATCTTTTTTTTATTTTAATGTGATAAAAAAAGAAAAAGAAAAGAAGATATTAAAAGAATACTTTACCATAAAGCTACAAGTAAATTGCACCAATTAAAGACAAACGAATGCTAACACAGCATAATCGGTAAGGAATTCCTCGGCTACAAACACAAAACAGTGACATGATGGCTACTACCACACGAGAGATGTGTATCAATGATCCTTTACCAAATGCACAAGCTGAGTAGAGTTGCACTGATAGAAGATTTTACCGATATGCTGATAACCGATATTGTATCTAGAATCGAGGCCGATACCGTTAACAGATAGATAGTCATTGAATTTTGAAAATTTAATTTTTACATAATTAGAAATATAATGGTGCATAATGGACATGTACTATAGTATAGAGTCTTCAGTGCCAAGAACAAAGTAGTGCCAAATTTGTGACCTCTTTTTAGACATCGTAGTTAAATTTCTTTGTCTTTACGCAATCTAAGAGCTAGTAGAACTCATCCGTTCAGTGTCCACGCAGTGAGTATGAAAATTTTTCTATCGGTTAATTATAATATTGGTACGGCGGGTAGTGTTGACGACCGATACCGATATCGAAAAAGTAGGCCGATAAACCGATAAACCGATTGATTATCGGTGCAACTCTAGGTATGAGCATCCCACATAGTATAACATGCTCCAATGGGGGGAAGGGGGAGGGAGAGGAAGCAAACTGAGTTTAAATTCACTGTTGATAATTGACAGCACTATTTCTGTGCTCAAATATTCAGTCCTTCATTCTGCAGGCTCAGCTCTGACTGTTTATTAGCATCAGCACAAAAAGCACATTCACAGTATGAAAAAAAAAAATGTTGAAGTAAAGTGGAATTACAATATCTTAAAACAATGCACTGGCAGCAATTATAATGAAGCTCAATCCTCTGTTAAAGAACATCGCTACCTAACCACAAATGGTTTAAGGTTCTTGTGGTCGCATTGAAAGCTAAACAAACACATGACGACCCCTTACCATTAAAAAAAGTTCAAGAATTTTTTAGACTTGGTACCAGGTAGGGCTCAATAAATTGTTCTTCAAATTTCCCCTAATTCTTAACTCGACTCATAATGCTTTGAATTCTGCCTATAATACTTGATATTCAACATAAAATTCTCAACTTTTTATATAAAAGTACAAAATAATGTTATCACTCGTGTCTATAATTGTATTGGAGCAATTGAAATTTTGGTCCATTGAAGAGATTCGCTGTTTTGGAAAAAAAAAGAAAAGTTTTCTATCAATAAAAAACAACAAACTCTCAGAAGGTTGTACTAGCAGTATCATTTGGCAAGCAGCAGGAAGTATGCAGTGCAACTCCTCAGGTACATTTTCTCCAAATGCTGCAGGTTCTGGTACTACCACCATCAGCTTCAATTTCCTCTGCAAAGCTATCAGCATCACTTTCACACACAGCCATTGCAGATGCGGTTGTGAGTTTTATCAAGCAGTTGATAATAATTGTCAGCTACTTGATGAAACTCACACCTACTGGCCTACACATTCACACCTACACTGATACACAAACCTACACTATTTGTATCAACAGCTCTGACAGCATGCACAGGTCTTAATGTGTCATGATTATGTTGATTGCTATATTAACCTCATACTTCTCTGCTGTGCACAATTTTTAATCTGAAAAAAATTATGTGTAATTTTTAAAGTCACCAAAATGCTAGAAAAATGCTTCAGCACACCTAAAATGCTCACAATGTGTCAGTGTTCCTAAAATGCTTAAAAAAATGCTAGTGTGGCGGACTCGGAGATGACAAGCTGATGGACACACAATTCACTCAGCCACTTGTCATTCCAGCATAGCCATAACATACAACACAACATTCCGAACTATCCATTAGTACGGTAGATTCACACACACAATATATAACTCATTCATGTAAGTAGTCCACAGTCTTGCCATTATCAAAGTGAAAGATCAGAACTGCTACACTAGAATCATTTATTGACCCCTATAACCAAGCCTTACTCCCCCCCTCCCCCCCCCCCCCCCCCCCCCCCCCCCCCCCCCCCCCCCCCCCCCCCCCCGAGTTTGAAATTCATTCTTTAGAATGCACAAATGTGTTGTCACGGTATTTTACAGAAAGAATGGTACAGATTGTACCTTACCAGATGTCATTTGTCAAAAAACAAAACAAAAAACAAACCCTTACTGGAATTAAAGCTAATGCTAAAAATGAGTGGAGACACTTTGACTGTATACAATTTATCATTTCTTTGTACATCCCACTAAGGAACAATAAAATTGTAGGAGACCTGTGCATACAAATCCACCCATACTACTTTCTGGTATAGCCGACCCTTTACCTTTTTATTATTGGGGGCATGGAGAAAGAAAGGGTCTGGGGACATGGCCATACCAAATTTGTTCTGCCGCACATATCTTGCAGTGGTCAATTAGCAAATTACCGGGAATGGCCCTTCTAAACCGCATATAGAAATTTCTATACTGTCATCCTTTCCAAAGCTAGGTTTAGCAAGTATGGCTCTTTCGAGTATCTGTCTAAATTCCTTGTGTGTCAGCCAATCTTTCACATCTAAATTTAGCAAGCATGGCTATGGAAAAAAGAGACACTTAAAGCAGATTGTATTCTGGTTGGAAAATTTCAAAATACGTCTCTACTGCCACTAAAGGTCTGATCACCTCCACTAGCACCTCTTTCATAGCCCAGTAGTCTGTCAGCAAAAGCTACAGAAACTTAAAAATAATAAGATCATCGGAGAACCAATCTGCATCCATTGCAGTAGAAATTCAGGTATAAGGGAGGTGGGGCACGAACCACTTCCACATTCCTCTAGAACAAATTTAGTATGGCCATGTCCTCAGACCCTTTCCTTTCCCATGCCCCCAAGAATAGAAGGTAAAGGGTTGGCTACATCAGACTAATCAGAACCTATATTCACGAACACCACCTTCTTGTTGCCTTCTACTGCAACAGTGAACCAGCATGAATACCATTGTAAAAATCCTTGTTTTCTGCCACGCCCACCAAGGAGCTAGTTCTGTGAAATGCTAAACTTGTATACATGCTTAGAAATTCCAACAAAAGAAAAAAACCAACATGGCAGAACCTAAGGAGTTTGGAGACTGGGACCAAGGACTCTGCTGCTGCTTCCATGACTGTACAACCTGTAAGGCTAAGAAAATATCCCTTTAGCAGAAGCAACAGCAGCAGTAATAATAGTAGTGCGAGTGGTGAGTAAATAAACAGGCATTACTCTATCTGTGCAGGCATCATCACATTCCTCTGTCCTTGCTACACGGTCGGAAAGAATGCTGCAAACTTAGGAGGAGGAGGAAGAGTGACAATTTTGACGACTGTATTTATCTCTATGCTTGGACCTCTTGGGATCTGCTACCGAGCGTATGCAAGAGAATATATTCGCAAACATAGAGCTATTAAGGTTAATTTAATTTGCCTAATTCTATGCTTTCCTCTGCATGTGCCAACTAAACTTTACCCATCTTCTTTTCTCGTTTTTCTTTCCTGTTGACAGTTACATTCTTGTATTTCATAATTTCTACGGCCTCCACTAGGTTATACCATCTCACCAATCTTAGAAATTCTGGACATTTTCTAAACAAATACTTTAAGAAAAGTAGCTTTAAAAGCATTCACATTGCACAAGTTCTCCATTTCTCTGCCCCAACAATTAGTGCATGTGTGTAATATATACGTGTGCATTTTTTCCCTCTCTTCCCTCCCCTCCCCTCCTCAGGGATCCTGGAATAAAGACTACTGCTTGATCTGCTGGTGCTATCCCTGTACTCTGGTCCAAGAAGCTCATGTAAAACAAAAATATGCCATGTACATGCAATAGAACAACAGCATTTTTATTGAACTTGTTTTTCTACAATATTTCTTTTCCGTTTTCTCTGTCTGTAGGAAATCAAGATTTTACTCGGCAAATCTCTGCCTCGACAATAAATTAATCTACAAACATAGGGGGCTCCTACTCACAGCACCCACTGCTCAACTGCATTATTATGTCATGCATTCATTCTGCTCTAATGGCTAGAACACATGGGAATAATCTGGATGCCACGATGATCCAAACCCACTATATCTTCGTTCCTTCCTGGAAAGGGAAGGAGAAAGGATGTGTTAACCCAGGGATAGGTGCTACTCAGCAGTACCCTTCACTCGGCTAAAGGCTCATATGTGTGTGTGTGTGTGTACTTTCTATGAAATAGTCTACATAATGCATAGAACGTACAGAACCAACTGCTGATGATCAGCATGGTAATATGAAACCCTTTACCAAACCTGAGTCCAGTGTGTGAACTTGTACAACCAGTTCTAGTATAAAATTCTGTAGAGCTAAGAAAATGAGATAAAGTTAGAACTAAAATGTGTGCAAATTATCTGATTCTTATCAAGTCAAAGATCTACACCTGTCAAGCTTCCGACACACAGAGGTATTTGTGATCACTGTGTCGTGAGTACAAATCATTCTATTATTACACCTTTTACTACAAGTGAGTGTGAGATAACAAGATTGTGACATATTTCAAACAAGGTTTTGTCAAATACACAAACTTATGTAATGACCCTTTACCCATCTAAGACAATGTACTATATTATATAATTATAGTAGTTATTACATGAGTCAGAGTGTGATATTTCAATGACCAGGCTAATTTAGTGAAAATAAAGCCTGAGAGTGAAATATCTAGCCATACCACTCCCACAGAGTGTAATAAGCGGCTTATTCCACACTAGATATCTTCACTGCTGTAGTAACTCACAGCGAGTAAAGTTGGTTGTTATTTGTTATTTCACGCCATATGGCTCAAGCTCATAACCCTAGTGGTTATAGCAAGCACAACCAGCCCAGCTCACAACTTTCCATGGTGGTTACAGCTACCTTCCACTAGTGTAGCCATCTTGTGAGTCAAGGTCCTAGTACAAACTACAGTAGTGAAGAAATCTAGGGTAGAATAATCGTCAGAGTGATATGGCAAGATATTTCACTCCCTGGCTCTTGAAATAAATTAGCCGGCTCATGAAATATTTCTGCCATATCACACTCTGACTCATGTGATAAGTATTACATATGTATATATATATAGTACTAGCATATTGACTATGCAAAAGCAGCATACTCCTTTGGGTTCCTCAATGTTTCAGTATTTCACTCTCATTGCCCCACCTAAAATCTAAGAAAGTTGTTTTTTCCCATCCTAGATTCATTTCTGTATGCACCCCTGACACATACATTATAGTATAGTATATTATTTGCCAATGAACCTAGTAATTACAGTGAACCAAAACGATTGCTTGATGGTCCCTTGAGGCTACTTCATCCTTCAACCTTTAGTGGGAGAGAGTATGGGGGTCAGAATTAACTGCCTGCATCGACTGATAAGAGGGTAATCTCTCCCTCTGCTACATCCTCTACTCTAATCTCAAGCTCTCAAAAGCCCCAACCCTATTTCATAAAATGTGGCCATTTCTTCACTTTGTAGTACCAGCAAATGCATGGTATGGTTTAAGTACAAAATGACAGTAAAGTCTTCAAAGTCTTCCTACAAGTTAACCAATACTACTACGCTACAAGTATGTACACCCAACAGCCATAAACAAATACCACATTGGGAAGTCAATCACGGCACTCGAGAAATACTCATCTAACGGACAATAAGCCTCAGTAGAAATAATCTGATTGAAACAACAACTGTGATTTGCATTCTTGGGCCAGAGTGTATCAACATTACACATGCCTATTGCTTCTATCAGTGCATACCACTAGTCCACTGAAACAACAGGTCCACGTCCCTTAAGTTCAACCATGTATCAGGTATAAGCTGTTTATGAAACTAGACTTCCATTTGATTGTCAACAACAGCACTCATTAATCCACGCCCAGTTAGACGGAGAGGAAAATCGAATTTTATGAACCTAACCATCGAATCTGACAACACTAGCACCACGAAGAAATAGTAAGAAGGAAAGAGGAAAAACTCCTGTGTGTGTGAGTAATCTACAAACAAATTTATCATTGCATAGTCTGCAGGGTACACACATAAGCCTCAATACAGTAAATAGGTTTTAAGTGACTATCAGGATCACACAAATAAATCACCCACTAATAAATCAGCCCTCAGCAACATGCACACACAGACACACACACACACACACACACACACAATTTTGGGCAGTCAGAGGCAGCTTGACTAAAACACGTACATGGAGTGATATCCCGGCCTACTTTCTAATTAGGTTACACCAGTGACCACATAGTCTTCATAGGTTCTGTGGGAACAAGCCATAGTGTTCATAGAGTCAAAATAGTGTAAAATAATCCGTCTTCCTCAAATAATGTAAAACTTTATTAGGGGAGGGGGAGAGAGAACTAATTATATGGTATAACAGGCATGCTCAGTTATTACTGAAATGCTTAAAAAAAATTCTCAAGTCTTAAAGCAAATTGAATGAACAATCAAGCATGCACCCACACCCTCCATATTCAAATTTACCATATACTACGTCGTATATGTCCTACGGGTCATTAAACTGATCTCCACCAGCCAACCATTTAATTTAACTCATCGCTACGCTTTCCTACAACAACAAGTGTTACGCTACATCAAACATCTGAAACTAGGGCTAATTTACTCAGTCAACCCAGATCACTTGTCATACACCATATTCCATCATAACACACACGTGCACTCCATGTAGATACACCATAACACATGTGCACCCCATGCAGATACACCATAACACACACACGTACTCCATGCAGATACACCATAACACATGTGCACCCCATGCAGATACACCATAACACACACGTGTACTCCATGCAGATACACCATAACACACACGTGCACTCCATGCAGATACATCATAACACATGTGCACCCCATGCAGATACACCATAACACATGTGCACCCCATGCAGATACACCATAACACATGTGCACCCCATGCAGATACTACGCTATAACACACATGTGCATGTCACATGAAGTACGTCACTGTAGAAATGAGGTAATGACACTTCAGTAAGTAATCCATGCCAAACTACACTTAGAGGAAGTAGAACTACTTTCAGTTTAGTATGGGACACGAAAGGTAAAGCACATGATCTTTCTACAGCTCTCTTACCTCCACATCCTCTGTCAGTGACTTTAAATTTTTCCTCAGAGGGCAGTGAACTTGCTCGAGCTCTCCCACCAAGCAATATAGTATAAGGTTGTAATACAAATAGAGAAATTCTCATATTAACTTGGCTCTTCGCTTGTCACACTCCACCATCAGTTGGCTTTCCATCCTTCATCAGCCAATCCCAAGTGAAGTAGAATCCTCACTAAGATCATAGCTAACCACTGGATAGGCTGATGGTACATGGATATTGAATTGATTCTATATACACCAGTTTGGTTTCTTAAAACCACACCAGGTTTGATCAATCCTTAGTATGTATGCATAGATAAGAAAGCAAGACATGAACTTTACAATACCACATCATTGTACATCTCACACACACTCACACACACACACACACACACACACACACACACACACACACACACCAAAGAGATTCTCAACATGCAGCTTATACAATATAACTATCTGGAAGCATAAGCTATGCCAGCACTGTGGGTTTGAACCAGTGTAGCCATTCCTCGAGAAAGAAGAAAAGTGTTAGCCCAATGGACACAACAGAATCTGCCACAGCAGGGCTTCTGAACAGAAGCTCAGTAAGTCTTTTCAACTATGAATGGATGGTAATAATTTTTTATCATAGTATAGGAACTGGGTTTATATATTTATATACCAAATAATTTAACCCCTGATTCAAGTGTTGGAATGGCACAAGTTTTTCTCACAAATTGACAAGAACTGAGTATGTATAATATAACTCTGATTTTAAGGTGTCGAAATGGCTCCCAAAATGATTTATTCGGCTAATGATGTTTAACAACGAAAAATGCAACAATTTAATTTTCCAATATTGCTTGACCATAACTCAAGAGTGGTGCGTGCAGTGCAGGACGGCTTAAAGAATATAAATGAATCTGCTATGCCAACAAAGCCAACAGAAGCTGAAATAATTCACTTCCAATAAAAAGTTTACCTATAGGCCCTACAGTTACTGTACAACACTGCCCTTGTTGGACCAACAGATACAGCTAGTCCAAACTCCATTCCCTGCTAAATGTAGCTATAGAGACCTTTAAAAAATAACAACAACAATTGCTGAGTAGATGCACTCTTTCACCATGAGCCTCCGTATAAGATTCCACGGTAGCTAGAATGGTTAATTGATACGAAGCAGTGAAAGAAATAATCATCCTTCTGACACGTCAAGCTAATACCAGCATGTTCCAGTGATGCCTTGGTCACTTCTGAAAATATTTTCTCTGGCTGAAGATCAGAATCCTTCATATCTTTGGTCTCCTCCAGCAGCACTCAATTCTAAGCATTTTTGGCCAGCAATTTTCACATGCATGCCAAAGTAATTCCTAATTAATTGGATTATAATTTAGCAAAGCTGACTCACTAATGACTTCGCGAGGTATATAATATGTACAGGTCACCACAACGTTGAGGTCGGTACTGGCACAGTGTACCACAGGCGTACAATACCATTTTCTGATGCACCAATCAGTACAATCCTTGAACAGGAACACTACTAGGTGAGTGCCTCATTATCACACATGTTCCTTGCTAGTGATCAAAGAAGGGCAGCAGAGATATCGCACAAACAGAACACTGTAAATATGAGGATAGAAATATTGAATCTTACAGGCACACCTTGTACGATGCAGGGTTTAGCAACATCAAAGAGATCAGACACTTCAGTGGTGTTTTAACCTATGACGTTGGCATGTTACCACAATATCACATTTACTCAATTAAGAAACTGTCTCTGGGAAGCACCAGATGCAGGGTGTTTAGCAACAACAAAAGCGATTATCTTTAGTTAACATAGTGTGCCAGAGTGTGAGTTGCTGCCTTGTCAGCTGAACCCTGGTACAAGGGCTGTCTGGCAACTTGCTTAGCTAAGGGGAAAGGGCCGGGATAGGAGCACGTGAGGGGGGAGGAGAAACGGGTGATTTGAGGTGGGTGGAGTGAGACCTCGTGGTATCATACGGTTGTGCCCGAAGGTGCCGAGTGGGCCTGCTGCTGCCCGGCCATTGAGTTGTTAGGTTTGGAGTTACATTGGCCCCCTGCCAGGCCAATTAATTCTTATTCGCGCCTGCTAGAGCGAATAATAACCTCCAAACCCTTATCACTCCCGACACCAGTCACACCAGGTGGAACCAATGAAGTCCGCCCTGATGGAAACTTATCTTCCCTAAGATGTGGGTCGAGGTAGGTGGGAAGCGATTGTTGAGTCTCGCGCCCTTGCTTGGTAGACAGCTTACTTTTCTCGCTTTGGTTAGCTGACCTGGCTTGTGACACCACCCTGACCCCACCCTTCGGGTCCTGCGAGCCGGCGCCTCTGTTAACCCTGGTTAACCTTGGGGGTTAACCTCCATCATGTACAATATCAATCATTAATTATTATAATAGAGGTGTTACACATATCAGAGGTACTAGCCTCTCCTCCACGTGCTCAATAGACCAACACCTGTTGCAGGTTTTAGTGACTCAAGTGTGGGCAGTATTAGATAAACCACCATGACCCTTTATGAGATAATGCAATCCACTTCCCTCCACTCTCAACCCATAACTCAGGGAGAGGGAATCTTTCTTTTTTTTACCAGACACCCCTCACCATCAGTTAATAAATGAGCCATGGAGACAATACAGTTGCTGTCTATAGAAGGGAGTACATTCAATTATCAGGTTGGTATGCTGTGGGCAGTCCAAATACCAATTGGCCTGACACAACTCACTGACATGCACACTGTTGTGCCCACTACATGCATTCCATAGAACATGGTCATGGGTGGGGCACCTCGTCCACTCTAACACACACACACACACACACACACACACACACACACATGAATACACCATCTCTATGGCCATTATAGCTATTACCACTCAAAGTGGAGGTATTGTCCTATTTGGTATGGGCACTAACTTCATTGTATTTTACAATCTGATGTGTGTGTGTACTCTACAGAGCAGTACTAGAAGAAGAAGTGATAGAACAGATAATTTGTAAGACAGAGTGTTAGACACTGCTGTTGCTTGCACCTCCTAGATGAAGCCCTAGGGGTGTGAAACCCTAGTATGTAGCTATGCGTGTTGGACAATACCCACTGCACTGACCTAACTCTGCTGGTTGGGATAGATTTTTGTAGGGTATCCTCCTCACTGAATAGACCTCTTTCTTTCCCTCTCAAAGAGCAGCTATCAAAGAGGGGCTTTTTTTAATTTGTGTGTAATCAGTAGGGGGTATCCTTTGCAGTCTTACTTTTTTCCTGAACCTTTGGTGCAGGCCTATAAATTACATTCATGTGCATTTACATTTTGTGGCATGTTTTTGCTGTAGAAGGTATTTGGCACTGAAAGTATAGCCTGCCTATCCAATATGGAGTGACAGCTTGGATAAATCATACACACAGAACAGTATCCTCTCTCTCTCTTTTCCCTTTTTCCCCCTCTCCCCTCAGTATTGTTCCAAATAAGGATCCGTGACATCCCCCACTGGCGGCCACTGCCAAATCTAATAAATCCCAGCAGTATATGTGTGCTACCTTGATAGTCTAGCTGACAGCAAAGAAGATCCATGAAAGATGGTATGGATAGCAATATCTATATTCAGCATATCTATCCCAGCAGATAACAATTAAAATTGTATATGCTTCCAATTACATGTGCATATTTAGAGAGAGAGAGGGAGACTGAGAGAGAGAGAGATACTGATTGATCTGCCAGCGACTTTTACGAAACAAAATCATTCTGAAAACTATCATTTTAGGAGATAGCTTGATAACCTGCAGGCAAGTTTGTAATCTAAAAATTGCACAAACAGAACATGATTTATAAACTTCAACTACCACAACCAGAAGATAAGGAATCAAAACAGACTATAATGCCTACTAGTGGGGGAGAGATCTGGCGCAAAGCTTGTATCAGTACTCAAGCATGGTCTTCCACAGGCAAGGAGCATTTAATTTCTTAATGGCTACACCAACCAGGTCTTTATTAATAATGCACAAAGATCTAGGAATGTCTTCAACATGCCAGCTAAATTGGACGCATCAAAAGAGCAAATTTTCCAGTTGCCTGGAGATGTCAATTTTCTCTTGGAATACAAGCAGTTTGTTGGGGCACTCCCAGACAAGACAATATCAGGTATCACATCAAAGTGGCCCCACATGCTATCTTGTTGGAAGCCTTTGGAGTGCACCACAAGCTTGTGTATGTACAGAAACTTTACACACCATAACCCAAAGCTCCTTTCCATCAAATAGAAATTGCCAAAAAGCAGAGACAGAGAGAGAGGGGAGGATGAGGAGGAGGAAGGGTAAAGATTATACTAAAATCCCATTGGTTGGTGCAAGGTGGTAACATTTATACATATGTACCCCATGATTAGCACAGGCTGACACAAGGGCATTATGTGAGGTTGACAGCATAATACTCATCCTATGAAGACTAGGAAAAGACACTTAACCAATTGGCAGACCACTGCACATGCCTCAAAGATCACACCAAGCTGCGTCACGCTCTTCCGATTCAGTGTGCAAAAATACATTTTAATACATATTGTTTGCTTAGTATGCAAGACTGCGAGAGAATAGCATCTGAGATGAATGCTAGCTACCTTCTCTTCCTCTTATTTGCTTTTCATGCCCCATGACTAGGGCCAGTCAATGACATACATACCAGAAAGGCATTTTTGTGTTCAAAGTTCACTTCCTAGAGAGTAGCGATTAGCTTTTACAAAGGGCAAATCAAAGGGCAAAGGGAGGGAGGGGGGTATAGGATGCCCCTCCCTACCAAGGAGTTCCCACCCCCAAGAATGCTAAAGTTATTTATTAAAATAACTAATGACAGTGACTAAATAGTTATAATTCCAATCACTTCATTGTTTGCAAAAAAAAACAACAACAACAACAAAAAAAAAGTACACAAAGTAACATGGCTGCTCCTTCCTAACTACACAAGTAATTCCATTAAAATTCACTAACTTTCTTTCTAGCCTCTCAATTGCAATGTGCATAAGTCTCTGTATATTAGTCATTCACCCAGCTTCGAAGTCCGTTTTTTTAATCATCTTCATTTGACTGAATGACTGCACAAGAGTGGCTGTCCCTGCAACCACTTGGCAAGGTCACTAAATCACACATTTTGAACATTTCACAGCTTCTGGAAAGTGGAACTTCAAATGACCTCTTGGAAAGTAATGGTATTATTTTTTCTTTTTAAATACTGCTATCCCAACGTATTTGAACATCTGCAATTTTCTAAAAAGCTATTTCAGGCTGAAAGCACTGTATATATACACATAGCTTTCATTGATGCAGGTTCCATGTAACCATCTCTTCCCCCCACCCCCCCAACCCAAAGTGAAAATTCTGTATTAATCTATTAATCTCCTGGCGATACACAGAAATGCCACTATGTGTAGCCTCCTGCTACATAATTAAGTAGTAAGATTCACAACACTGTTTTTAAAAACCCAGGGTCCATGGCTGTTGTTTTGCGTAGCATTATAAACAAGTCATTAACTCCAAATATCTCCCTTTCAGATAATGCTCACAACAGGAACGTGTGTGTCAGGCATTAACTGAACAAGCCAGCCTAATGAACTTTCCTTTAGCTTGAAAGTAAAACTAACAAGCCAAATAAAAACAAAGCCTACAAGTACATAACCCTATAAATAGAATTAGCACAGCCCAGGGGGGGGGGGGGGGCACAGGAATTGCTATCCAAAATAGAGCAGCAAAAAAAAAAAAAAAGAAAAAAAAAAAAAGAAGCCTGAAGTTAGCACTTCATAGAAGTGCAGCTTCTCAGTTCTTTGTATAGTCTAACAGTGAACCCAGCCCCTGACCTGCCTCCTGTTGGCCAGTAAAAGGTCAAACTGAATACATGTACCTTCCTACATGTGTTTAGACTTCTTCATGTCCCTGCCACCACCAATACAATTACGGCCCCTCCCTATTTTATGTTGGACACATGTCAGACATAAAGAACAACAACTAAAAAATAATAGTCTGGGCATAACAAGCAACTAAAGCTTTAGATGACACAGAGCATAAAAATGATTTAGGTACAGTGCCTGACCCATGCTAGCTACATGGTGGTTGGTTACTTATATACGCCATTATACACTAATATCCATAACACACTTGCTATAGAAAGTTTAGTGTTTACTCAGGTACACCATTGAACAGATACAACCAGCTGTGGTTGACTGGGCAGGGGAATGGATGTAGCGTGATACAGCACACCACACCATGCAGTCATGCATATCCAACTTTGACACAATAACCATCTACTTGAGAAGATTACTTAGACCCGTGCCAATGGCTTGTGTTCATTCCACTGGTGCATTCGTGCTGCTATCCTGTGAAGGTATTTTTCAATTACCACTAGAAACTCTAAACAATCTACTGGAATCTGAAACTATGAGAAAAAAATGTCTTCAACAAAAAGTTGACACATATTTATTGGTTTTCCTACTAGTTTCCTGGGTAGTCAGTATTATGTTGGTTGTCCTTGCTTGTTCTTCTCAGCCTCACTTTTAGTGCTCCTGCACAAGTGAAGGCTATAACTTTTCCTACAGTGTATATATGCATGTATGTTTGTGTGTATTTGAGCATTTGCATGTGTAAGTCCACAGCCACCAGAAATCATACACACCTATCAGATACTAAATTTGCCCTTATGGCTGGCAATTCCCAGAAGAGTTTCAAAGCTAAGCCATGTGCCTGGAGAAGGTTAGGAGATAGAGGTTAAAGCACCCACATATCACACACATTTACACACAGCTACGAGATCAGATTAGCCGAATCAGCCTCACCAGAGCATTCTTGGTAACACACGCAACTTTGTTTCATAAGCAAGACTAGATTCACTTCCTATTACTACAAGGAAAACACACATACCAATATATCAACAAGGTACATAACGGTGACACTGTCAGTCGGAACTTCACAAAAGAAAGTTTAATTAATTCGTATTAAGATCAGTATGGTTTTGTAAGAATCACTGATTCCAATGAGTTAGGAGTAGAGGATTAGTAATACACACAATATACTGGTAGAATAGCTGCACAATAATCAAGTTTTTTTGTGACGTAGTCTCTACATTGAAGCGTTGCGAGTACATGGTGCTGGTGTTTAATACGAATTGAGTGCAGTTAGTGATACCATATTAAATAGTGATACCATATTAAACACATAAGTATCGCAAACTTGACTCAATTTGCTATATATTTGCTTGTCACAAATGAAATTTGGGACTGACTACTTTTAAGTGAACACTTGTAAGAGGGCAGTCAGAATTTAGTCAATATAATAGCTCTCCCTTGGGAGATACATACTACTTGGTTTAGACACATTTGAAAGTCATCTCAGAACCACTTGCAATAACACAGTAGTACTTATGATTTCTATAGTGCAGCGCGATGAGCAAGCTAGCCAGCGAAACACAGCAAACAAAATCTGAATGTTGGACGACAGTTATATACGCACAGATAATATCTTGCTGTCAACTAGGCCATTAGTAGTGAACTATATAGATGGTTTGTTGATGTTTTAAGTGTGGGGTAAAAAGTTGGAGAGGAACTTATGATATTCTATAACCGCTAATTTTGTACTACCACGCACAACACGTGCACGGTGTTAATGAGGCAATATGAAATAATAACCAGAATTTTTAACACCAGGTATATTGACTAACAAAATAAACAAGATCAACACACACACACATGTATTGAAAGTTGCTTCAAGTCAGTAATGTGATCCAATGGGACATGGCAAAAAGTAAATATACAGGTTGTGCATTCCTACTACAGTCAATCACAGTTTTTCCTTTGGGCCAACCATGTGGACGTCATTCCATTAATAAATAAATTTAAAAAAAAATAATAATAATAATTCTGGAATTCTGGGTGGATGGAGCAAGGGGCGCTAAGGGTACTTGGGGATACAGCTGTTATAACAACTCTTAAGGAGTCAAAAAGTTGGGAATACTTTAAATGAATGGTGGATAAAAAATATTTTCTACTGTAACAATTATATGCGCTGGTTTTACTGTCCAATAATATTAAAAATAATATTCATACTGGTGTATTGGGTGAAGGGGGTTTGGACCTAGAAACTTTAACTTCCACACATGTCAAAATAGCACTAAATAGGACTCGTGAGAGAATTTGTTCTTACCCAATTTTGTAAAACGCTGTGTGTACTTATCTCAATATATCCCTACTCTCTAACACTGATGTTCCTCTCACCCCACTTTCCTCTCCTTCCCCCCAGCCCAAATTTTTTATATCACACCCTACTTATAACTTAGCCTGAGAGTACACAGCACCGTACGTACTGAGCACTCAGCTAAATACAACGCCCAACACCCCTGAAATTAACTTTTCTCACATCCCACAAAGAAATAATTTGCCACCGCCCGTGGTGTGGTGCTTCTCTAGCCCTCATTGTTCATGCGATGGATTTATCCTCCTAACCACACACAGCACCTGTGCGTAACATGTTTCAGAAACAGGTGGCTGTAATGTTTTGAAAGTGACATTACTATGTATAATGCAATTTACCTTCATTGTTGTTTCTACTGGTCAGAGTTTAAAGTAAAATCAATATACTCCGATTGTATCAAATTACAATAAAACACTTGCACTCGAAGTATGTGTAGTACAATAGCAGGGTTTTATGGAGAAGGAGGGGAGGGGAGGGAGAGAGAGGGCTGGCTCCAAAATCTCCCCCCCCCCCCTAACTCCTATTTTATATAGTACATTATCTAAAGTTGAATTCTATAAGCAGTATGACTGTAAACCATGCATGTGACTGAACACTTCAGTGTGAGGTATACACTCTCACATAGGTCATGTGCATCAAAGTAACATGAGTTTAAAGAATGATTGTGGCTAAATGCACAGTGTCCCCTTCCTCTAGTGCAAAAATCCTATATCAAACCCTGACTAGTGCTCGAGAGAGAGAAAGTCTGCCAAGATTTGTATAACTCTTTTAATTAAAAAAAAAAAAAAACTGTGTAAAACTGTGCAGCAGTTTCACACTCAATATAGGAGTGGACGGTATTTCGATATTTGGCGAGCGAGCGAGACACTCTCAGGGGTAACACAATTGAAAATCGGGGATATTTGTTTGTTTATACATCTGTGTGGACGTACGTATGTCATTTTGTACTTTGACCCTCACGTATTTTTGTGTTTGCTCCGTCTTCGACCCTGTCCCAAAATTCACTAAACAGAATCCTCCAGTTTAACGATCATTACCCGTATCACCCTAGAAATTGAATTGTTTACTGCTTTGATTTCTTTTGCGGGTGCAGTTAAAACTCAAAAACTTATGGGAGCTCCATTTCTATTTGAGTTAGTGGCAGTGGTAAGTTAATACGCTATTTGTCACAGTTATAAGTCCTACGCAACAGTATTTACTTGAAAATTCATTGTCCACTAGACTAACCACGAAGGTAAGTCTTGCGTAGGTACGTTCAGTTGTGCGAAAGTATTGTGCGTTACAACTACTACACAAAGAAAAAGTTTAAATAACGTGACTTGATTTTGTTGCTTCTTTTTCAATTCAAACAGTTGCGGGGAGCGGTTACTATGGCATTGAATCCCCTTTACCGTATATATGTAATTTAAAAACTCGACTTTGTTTTAGTAGCTTGAGTTTTAGTAGTCGAATCAATCGTTTAACAATAGTGTGGTTTAAGGCTCTCTCGCCATTTGTGCACACCACTAGTTAGTCGTTTTATTCGGTGTTGCCAAATGTATTCAGTATGGTATCTGCCAGTTTGAGATAAAACCAGTGTACCACCAGCACTACAAATCACTGCATATAACCTGAAGAATTTTTTTTACCCCATACCACTGGGCTTGAACTTGCTACCTTTGATCTACAACCCAGGACACTCACAACTAATTCACCTGGAACAAAACCATGCCAAGGCTGTTGGAAGACCATTTTAACCTATTCTTAGCTTTTTTCTTTCTTATTTTTGTTTCTTCTTTCATTTCCTTTCATTATTTTCTTTTTCTCCCTCTTTTTTCTTCTCCATTTTTTTTGTTTCTCCATTTTTGTTTGGATGTACTTGAATTGTCACGATAAAGCCATATATCACAATATTTCTTAAATAATACCTAACGAAAGTAATATTCATTCAAAATGAGCTTGCCGTGTTCATCCGCTTCCAGTCCAAAGTTAGTCCACGGGGCAAGACTGCGATGGCTTCCTAAGCCAGAATTTAAACTCACAGCCATCAATAACTATTTTTAAAAAAACTTCGTTAGTACCGTGTTAAAGCCAAGCTGACAAACAACAAAAACGGCTGTTCCTTCACAACTGTCATGGGCATAAAGCTCCTGCATTAATTTAACAACCCATACCAACGATTTTGTGAGAAACTGATAATACCATGCAAAATACAATTGGAAAACCGTCTTCGCAATGTAGGGTTTTTATCAACGATAAACGATAATTCCAGTATATTGCCCAGCTCTACTTTTCTTCAGTTTTCAGTCGTCTGACCACAAAATACTCAAAGAAACCTACGTACATGTATCTTAGCAAGCCACTCAGAGATGACTTCAGTTCTACCACACCTACTAATTCACAAACTTACTAGATGCAGTGGTATATTTAGCTTGCATGATTGCATAGACCAATATCTATTACTACATAACTTGAAGCCACCCCATTAATTGCGTCATATTGGTTCATTCATTGCGTCATATTGGTTCATTCATTACACACATGTAGATACAAATTGAACAGGTATATAGGCAATTATAGATGTGCAGGTATATTTGCGTATCACAGCTAGACTTTTATTTTTGATGAAGTACATAGCTAATTAGAATGCTTAATACCTTAACTTTTAAACTATATAAGTGAGCCACAAGCCTATTTTACATTGTGCATACTGTTGAATTCTACATTAAAAGAATACCTGGTGAATGAAGCCCCTATATCCAAGACAACCGACCCTTTGTCCACATTACTGGGTAGCCTGGTACTAAATGACCTAGACCCTGCACTCATGACCTATGGTACGTGGTACCTCAATAAACGCATGAAATAATAAGGAACAGTCGCTTACAGTTCCTCAAAGCTGGAGTTAAACAAGCTTCTACGATCCAGTGCAGCGGTAACTTGCTACTCTGCAAGGAGGCTCTTATTAGAATATTATTATTCTTATAAACCACGCCCTTTTCTTGCTTGTAATTAGTGGGCGGCTGTTATTTTTAATCGATTGTAAAAATAGGTCGAATTTGCGCATGTGCGGGAAACTTCGCGCAAACCGCCCGGCCGGCCAGAGGTTATCCCGTCAGTCCGCACCTAACTTCTTCGTGTGCACATTTCTGATTGCTGCAGTTGTAGTTTTTACTTTCTAGAAGTCTACTTTTCTCGCTGAAATTATGTCTGGAGACTGGGAACAGGGAGTCTGCAGCTGCTTCAATGACTGCACCACTTGTAAGTTAAAAAAAAAAATTACACAATGGTGGTTAGGTGTAATTTTTTTGTCCTTTGATTTCTTCAGGCATCATCACATATTTCTGCCCTTGCTATATTATCGGAAAGAACGCCGAGGCTGTAGGTGACAGTTGCTGCATTTGTGCCTTGGCTCACTACGTTGCGCCAATCAACCTGTGGGCTCGTGTACACGTCAGGGGAAAGATCCGAGAACAGAAGGGAATCGCTGTAAGCTTAGCAATTCATTCTTGGCTTCCTATGTCATGTTTTTAATACACTCCTAGGGTTCATGTATTGGAGACTGTTGTATGGTTTACTGGTGCTATCCGTGCACTATCTGCCAAGAAGCTCAGGTAAGCCCTTCTATTGTTTTTTACTACATAGCTATAGACTTTATTTGTTTGTTTTGTTCTTGCAGGAGGTGAAGGGTCTCACTGGTCAAGCCATTGCCAGAGAATAACTTCCTACCCCCAACCTACAAATTTTGCAACTTAAATTTTTTTTGTGTAATCAACACTTGATTTACTTTTTTTTTTTTTCAAGTTTATATTTTGTAGACAATGTATGAAAAGTTTAATAGAATGTATTTCTTGGTGCAACGTTTTCTGAGCCAGTACCCTTAAACTGGGTTAGGGATAATTTGCTTAGCTTTAGCTTCTAATAGGGCGGTGTCTGCCGTCGATGAGGTAGAGGTAACCACAATAGCTATCTCAGAGATTGAGGAGGGATCGCGTTCTTGAAAATAGCCTCTCCCCACCACTAGTTTGTAGTTCCAAGAAAAAACACGCGTTAGGTAAAAGGTCTACAACAGCCGAAACTTCCCTTCCACGCATGCGCGTTACTTTTAAACATTTTATTCCACAAGTTTAGTTTTCTGTAGCTAAGAAGAATAGTCTCTACTGGTTTTTGTTAGCACAATGTCAACAGACTGGGAGCAAGGAATTTGTAGCTGCTTCAATGATTGCACTACTTGCAAGTTATGGCCTTATTTCTGGCCTATACTTAACATACCTATTTCTGTGTAGGTATTATTGCATATCTAGCCCCATGCTACATCATAGGGAAGAATGCTGAGGCAGTTGGAGATAGTTGTTGTCTGTGTGGCTGTTCCCATTACTGTTCTCCTATCAATTTCTGGGCTAGAGTCCATGTTAGAGGCAAAATTAGGGAGCAGAGGGGCATAAGAGTGAGTTGGTTACAATTTGTGGGTTCTAATTTACGATTTAAATTGTTCATTCAGGGATCCTGCTGTGCAGACTGCTGCCTAGTATACTGGTGTTATTTTTGCACCATTTGCCAAGAAGCTCAGGTAATTGAACATTATATCTCGCTATAGTGTTGCCGTTTTACAATTTATAAACAAAATGTTGTTTTGTAGGAAGTAAAGTCCCTCAAAGGAAATGCAATGGCTAGAGAATAGTCGAGATTTGAACTTCCTGAAATAAAATTTAAAAGTTTAAAAGGGCTGTATTTATTTGGTTTTGCTGAATAGTTAGTTATTTATTTGCTTATGTTAAATGTGAAGGGGAGAAATCTCATTTTTTACACTTAGTACAAAGTGTAAAACAGTACATCATCAAAACTATGTATTAAAGCATCACCTCATATTAGTGTTTGTTTTAACTAACTATAGTGTTGTATTTTTGGCTTGAAAGGCTTACCTTTCATTATTGGAGGGTGCCGCCAATACTATAAGGTAAAGGGTTGCCTAAGCCAGACTAGCTATCATTCGGGTTGAGATGTTGTTTTGTCCCTAGAGCTAAAATTATCTCACTATAAAATTAATCCAATTCTCTTCATGGTTCTAACTAACTAAAACTCACAAAGCCAATTTTGTTTGTTAAATAATTTAATTTAAAAAAAAAGAATTAGTTAGCTATAATATTGTGTAGTAGTGAGAGGACTCCTCCAAGTTAATTATGCTACTCTTAATTGTAAAACTAGATTGTATTGTAGTATAACAATCATGTAGCTATGCACTGCATCATCCTGTCTATCCACTTGAACTTAAATTGAATATTGCTAATTGAATGTTCCACTTGAGCAATAAAAACCAGTTGTAAGTGAATTGGCAATACATGTGATCATCAATAAAATAAAAATACAGCCAGTAGCCATAGAAACCTCTGGTGTGGTTGGACCTGGCTCACTGTCCTTTCTAAGCTCTTTAATTGGGGTACCGCCTTGCCCAAGAATCTGGCGATGAGAAGTCCACCAACTACCTCCTCCAGAGAATCTCCATAGCTGTGCAGCGAGAAAGTGCCATGGCAATCATGGGCTGCGTCAACCAAATGTTTTTGTTTTGTTTTGTCTTGTGTTTTGCTATAATAATAATAATAATAAATGCACAATTATTTAATTACATACCATACGTTTTTAGAATAAAGAAAAATAATAATTGTTAATTCATTCAATGTAAAGAATAAAATTAAAATAAAATAAAATAAAATAATAATAAAGAAATAAAATGAAGTCAGGTTGTGATGCCTCCGTATACTGATATGGAGTTCCCTCGCTGAACCGCAATCGAGAGATGCTGCAGGAGATAGTCAGTAGAACGAGGTTCCCCTGTCTCCAGCCTGATCCGTCTACCCAGATCCCTTACCAAGGCCAACGACTTAGGGGCCAGCACTCCCATGGTCTCGATTGCAAGTGGAGAAAAGAAGTGGCTGGGTAGAAGGCTACTATATTTATTTTATTTTCTCTCCTCTGCTGCGGCAGCCATTCTCCCTGGTGCTTGGGTAGCATCAGTTCTATAGGATGGTGCGAAGGTGTCTGGGCAAGTCGCGTCCCATACCAGCAAACGGCCTGATTTCCAAGGTGCCAGGGTCACACCATCTGGTCTCCTGCCATCTGACCTGACCAAACCAGGCGGCTCCAGTCGAGACGGAATCTTGGCTGATGACAGAGCCCGCTTCACGATGTCATTCAGTGCGGTATGACGTGATGTCTTCCTTCACTTTGTCTGCAACTGAGGGCATGCCTACCTAGCTCATCACTATTACTGAGCAGTGCTGGCATTGGTGTGGTCCACATATTGAGGTCCCTAGACGAAGTCCCACTGCCACCCGCACTGTGTTGTCATCCATGCGGAGGCCCAGAGAGGACACTGGCAAGGCTCTCAACCACGCACCGGCTCCTTAGTAAACACAGCCAGTAATTGGGCACGTTCCGCATCATTGGCAGCAGTATCTAGGAGGTGTTGAGCGGTTGATACCGTTCTCACTGAGTCCCATGATTTCTGTTTGGTAGCTGCAGTACCCTCAGGAGTTGGAAATACATGTCCGGCTGACCATGCTGACTTCGCCTCGATTACAAAGGGTGCACGTTGACGTGAGGAAGTAGGAGGCAAAATCTCAGCTACCAGCTCTGAGGATGAGTGAACAGATGCCAAAAAGGAAGATGGAGCAATGTTCACTGCACTAAACCTCCCAACTTCACTGGTAAAGTAGCCTGGACCCATGCCTGACTGTCTCGCTCAAGGAGATTGTTGGCCACTCCACCTAGAATCTCACGCAGGCAATCATCATATGTCCCAAGGGTGGCCGATCTGAAACATGGAGCATAAATAAATAAATAAATATATGAATAAAAACTAAATATTTAATAACCAGCATTTTTGTAAGTCATGTTAAATAAACTTCGAACTACCTATTGACTTAATCTGATAGCTTGATGTCTGTTAATTTCAAACTTTTGATATCTAAAGAATTACAACAGTGAACATAATATCAAAACAAGGAATCAAGTTACTGTAAGTACAGCATCTAATTTACCTCCCTGGTGTACTCGTGATTGTCTGAAATCAATTCGTCTAATCCATCTCTGTCTGTATACTTCATCAATATGCTCCACACTTGCTCCCTGTACATAACATCAACACTGAATGACTTCATTCATTTACCTCTAAAGGCACACATTAAGTATAAAACTCCTTATCAATACCTACACCTCTCACAGAAAATGAAGAAAGGAGCTTGCTAGCTACTGCCAAATGGAGTCTTCTTTTTTTTCTTTTTTTTTAAAACTCAACAACAACTACAATGGATCAAGATGGTTGACAAAGCTGGTGAGAGATTTACATCACCTTAGTCTCAGGAATGGCTAGAGTGACAAAAGTTGCATCAATGACACTGAAGGCAGCATTGATGTACAGAAACCCATAGATGTGAAATGGAGGAACCATCAGTAGTGGGAAGACGAAACTTGCAACAACTGAGACTGCCCAAAATATCACATTAGCTCCGGAAGCTCCAATTCCTACAGAAAAAGTTAAGTCTGAGATGACAACATCACACTTGATGAATTATTAGATATTTTTTGTAAGTGCTAGGTATCCCGGCAGCACCGAGATTTAACACATAACTTGAATGGCTCTCTGAAAGAGAATGCATTTATATCAAGCTTCATTGGCTGTTGAGCGGTAAAAGTAGAAGCTGACGAACTGGAAGTTATTGGCCATCAAGTTCCTATAAGTGTATAGCACACATTTAGTGAGCTTATGCCACTGATGTTTATTCCTTTTACATGTTCTGTTCTAAAAACGCATAGTGGGTGCATTGGCTAGAGGGTAGGGCTAGGACAAGGTACTTGCATATGATATGCTCAGTTAGCTAAGTTCCCGTCTGAATAGTGCTATTAGCTTTCATCCCTATGCACTCATAGGGATGAAAGATGTTCATGCACTATTTGTAAGTGTGGTCTGCTTTTTTGTAAATATAATAAGACTTGCCTGCAACTTCATGAAGTGAGGGAGTCTCTCAGATATAAGTTAAATGTACTGCAAATGTAAGAAGATTACTAAAAATCAAGCATGAACATCCAGCAAGAAAATACTGTACAACTATAATACCGGTTATTATGCAAATTATGGTAAAATATATAGCATTCAATGTCCTGGTAAGTTTAGTTAGGAATATTGGGTGATTCCATTTCCAACATATACCTCTTAAGATTCCATGACTAAAAATGATAGGAAGATAAGAAGGAATGGAGGGAAGGAGGAAAGAAGGGAGAAAGTAAGAACGAAAGATGAACAAAATTGTGTGTGTATGTGTGTGTGTGTGTTATACCCATTTCTACCTGTTCACTCCTTGCTTAATCAACTGATTCAATGCTGATTTATATAGCTCTTACTTCACCACAGCTCCACAGGCTTCAATAATTTAGTATTTGGTAGCAGCTGCTAAAATGTAGGCTGGGGGTATGGGTAGCCCCTCTACAACCAACTTTACCTGAGAGTTACCCTTCCCCTCTAGTACTAACTACAGTAGTAAAAATATCTAGTGTGGAATAAACAACTTATTACACTTGTCAGAGTGATGTGGCAAGATATTTCACTCTCACAAGATTTATTTTCACTCGCCTCTGGCTCAGTGAAAATAAATTAGCCTGCTCATGAAATATTTCGCCATATCACACTCCTACTCATGCAATAAGTACTATATACATTCACAGCAGCTGGAACTGTCAACAATGTCTTCCGCCCAACCTTTACAACAACGAAATAGGTCAGTATCAAAGAAATAATAAATAATATATTTAATTAAATATAAAACAGACAAAGAAAAAAATAAAACACAAATAAAACCAAATAAATAAATGATTTGTTAATTTTGTACTTGAAAATACATTGTCCACTAGACTACTGCGAAGGTAAGTCTGTGTAGGTGCATGTCCAGTTGTGTCAAAGCATTGTGTGTTACAACCACTACTTAGCTAAAGAATATCACAAAGAAAACTTTTAAATAACGTGTATTGTTTTGTTGTTGTTTTTTCCTTCAATTACTGTAGTTGCAGAGAGTTGTTACTATGGCACTGAAATCCCTTTACCGTGTATGCGAAATTAAAAAAACTGGACCTTATTTTCAGTAGCTTCAGTGTTAGAAGTCAAAATCATTCATATAAAAATAGTATAGTCTTTAGGCTCGCTCGCCATTTTGTGCTCAAGCACATCGCTAGTTATAATAGATGACTTGCCTGCTGACTGCCCATACTCCTTCAGAAATCGTTGCCACGGGGTTAAAGCACGTTGCCTGTAAACTGGAACCTTATCTTGGCTTTTAGCATGCTTTCTGCGATAACTTCTTTTCTTGACCCATCGCTATTAATACATATCAATCACATGATTAGTTCATATAGTGTAAGCCCATGCAATATACAACTTACTTTAACCTGAGCAATGCTGAGTCCAGCATCCGTAGCAGCCACAGTTATTAAAGGCAGCATCTCCTTTGACGTCCCAGTCATTCCACACTCAAAATGAGCATTTAATGAATCAACCTATAACAACATAATATATTTGTAATCAGGCCTGTATGCAGGAAGGAGGAGGGAATTGGGGGGGGGGGGGCCTTTGAGTTTGGACAAAAACTCTTTTCTATGAAAATACATCAATTAAAAAAATAAAAAATACAAGTTAACAAAAAGTTAGTGTGGCAGGTGCTCTCATATTACAAAAATCAAACTCCACATTTGAAAAATCCTGCGTAAATGCCTAGATCTCAGTAGCCTTGGTAAAGAATTTGTCCATTGTGATTAAGTGGAAAAATGTATCAGAGTAGACCATGCACAGCATACCAAGTGGAAAAAAAACTTTTGGCAGTAATATGATTGAATGAGAATACTATCATCAAGGCGGCTAATAAAAATTTCTCACTCACTGGTACTGCTGCCAATAGTGTGATAAATGGGTACAGCATTTAGGTGTAAACCAGTCACAAGTATGTATCTGCAGGGATATTTTTTACAGTGAAAAAAATCAGGTAATTCAGGACGAAAAGTATGTATCTGAGTTGCCCACATCATAACAAAACAAACAGGTGTATGAACCTTGGATGATAGAGTAATCCTTTTTTTATTGATCCAGCGAACTAATTTTATCGATACCTAGCCCCTTACTCCTAGCCAAACTCTAGCTCAAGCCCTTACACCTAGATTTAGATCCAGTCCAAACCCTTCGCTAACTGTAATATGTAAAACCACATTTTTTGTTGAACATTTTTTGTATGACCGGCCTCGTACAGTAGCCGTCAGGGTAGAGCAACAATACTACTCAAAGCCAGAGAATTTCAAAACAACATTGATTCATACGTTGATCTACCATACAGCAACAAGTTTTTATTTAATAGATTCCCCGTTTCAATTATTTAGTAGAAGAAATCTTATCCAGACCACTTAAACACATACCCCTCTATTATCCGTGCAGCTATGTAAATCAGAACAAAATCAAATAAATAAAAAAATGGGTGATTGACCTTTCATTGACTACAGGCACCCAATACAGTAGTCCCAAGGGGCCCTGGATAAGAGTTATTCTATGGGAGCTGTTATGACAAATTAAAAAGTTATGGCAAATATGTCACCAAACTGTCAAACTGGTGATGCACAACTTTCAAGTTAGCTAAGAGGTGTCTGACCTAAGCCTTAGTAAATTTCTTTCTGAAGTTTTTCGAAGGTGGTTTGGACGTTATTTCCTCACCACTGCTATCATTAATACAGTCACTATCCCTGAGGGTCTCGATCTCTACTTCAGTCTCCTATTCTGTTTCCATTTCGACTTCTCTTTCCACCTGGTCACCGAACAGGCTCAAGTAGATATCGACTTCCATTCCTGGCTCTTTCACGTGGTCACCGAACAAGCTCAAGTAGCTAGTATAGTTCAAGGGTTAGGTAAGGGGTTCCCAATTTATAAGTACAATTTGGTGCATATACAGTAAGTGCCCATTATATCGAAGTACTTTTAGTACCACGGTTCCTTAGTTTTATAGTACATTCAGTTCACAAATTTCCTGGATCGGGTGAGACTACCGACCCTTTGTCCACATTACTGGGTAGTCTCGCGGGTCAGACCCGCGCAGCGGTTAGGTAAAGGGTCTGGCCCGCGAGACCGGTTACTGGGTGGGTAGCCTGGTACTAAATGATCAAGAGCCTGCACTAACAACCTATAGCTCAATAAACGCAGAGTACGCTTACAGTTCTTCGAAGCTGGAGTCAAACGAGCTTCTTCGATCCCAAGTGGTCACCTGCTCTGCAAGGAGGCTCTTACTAGAATATTATTAGACCGCGCCCAGACCACGCCCTTTTCTTGCTTTTGTTGTTTTTGTCATGTGCAACTTCGCGCAAACCGCCCGCCCTTTTTCTCTCGCCCGCCCCCTTTTCTCTCGCCCGCCCCCTTTTTCTCTCGCCCGCCCCCTTTTTCTCTCGCCCGCCCCCTTTTTCTCTCCCCCGCCCGTCAGTCCGCCACACCTAACCCACACGGAGTGCACATATCTGTTCCAGCAGTTGTAGTTTTTACTTTCTAGAAGTCTACTTTCCTAGCTGAAATTATGTCTGGAGACTGGGAACAAGGAGTCTGCAGCTGCTTCAATGACTGCACCACTTGTAAGTTTGAAAAAAATAAGAATTACACAATGGTGGTTAGGTGTAATTTTTTGTCCTTTTACTTCTTCAGGCATCATCACATATTTCTGCCCCTGCTATATTATCGGAAAGAACGCCGAGGCTGTAGGTGACAGTTGCTGCATTTGTGCCATGGCTCACTTCTTTCAACCAATCAACCTGTGGGCTCGTGTACATGTCAGGGGAAAGATCCGAGAACAGAAGGGAATCGCTGTAAGCTTAGCAATTCATCATTCTTGGCTTCCTATGTCATGTTTTTAATAAACTCCTAGGGTTCATGTATTGGAGACTGTTGTATGGTTTACTGGTGCTATCCGTGCACTATCTGCCAAGAAGCTCAGGTAAGCCCTTCTATTGTTTTTTACTACATAGCTATAGACTTTATTTGTTTATTTTGTTTTTGGCAGGAGGTGAAGGGTCTCACTGGTCAAGCCATTGCCAGAGAATAACGTCCTACCTACAACCTACAACTTAATTTTTTTTTTGTGTGTAAACGATGCTCGATTTACTAGTGACTATTTTTCAAGTTTATATTTTGTAGACAATGTAAAAAAAATATGAAAGGTTTAATAGAATGTATTTTTTGTGCAACATTTTCTGAGCCAGTACCTCAAACTGGTGCAAATGGGTAGGGATAGTTGCTCAGCCCTAGCTTCTAATAGGGCGGTGTCTGCCTTAGATAAGCATAGAGGTAACCACAATAGATATTGAGGAGGGATTGCGGTTCAAATAGCCTCCCCCCACCACTAGTTCATAGTTCCAATCCCACACACATCTCCACTCACAAAATGGACAAGAGTATAGAGAAGAATGCTGAGGCAGTTGGAGATAGTTGTTGTATGTGTGGTTGTGCCCATTACTGTTCTCCTATCAATCTCTGGGCTAGAGTCCATGTTAGACTATAACTTTAATTTAACTCCTGCAGCTATATACTTAAAAAAACACTCTAACCATTATTTATTTAATGGAATAAGGTGCAATTGAAAATACACTAAAGCAATAAAAACAAAGTATGAGAAACTTTGAAAATATATTTATCAATTAAAGTTTATAACTGTGGCACTAAGTCTACTGTTATGGACCTTTCAATCCATACCATATGAATATTGTGATGCATACAACTTAATCTCACTGCTATATAATTCACACTCTCATTTCTTTCTTTCTAATCCTATTCATACACTGAGCTATATGTTCCCAGTTGTGTACATCTTGCCTAATTCATTACATGTAAACTCTTTACCTCATGCATGCGTGAATGGATTGTGAACAGACTATATCATTGTCAACTACTCTCTCAGTTCAGATCTCCCACGTGTTCAATACGTTCAACAAGACTTGAGAATGTGTGGGATTTCCCTGGTGGCAGCAACTTTGGAGGAAGGTGGCGACGCCTGCGCTGCTCTACTCCCATTCTGCTCTTACCTGTGGGTCAAGGCTGCAGAACATCTACTGGACTAGCTAAAGGAAATATACATCAAGGGGACCACAAGAGAACAATTAAAAGCACAATGTCTTTCACAAACAAAAACAGAGCTGACTAAACTTACAAAAAAAAAAAAAAAAAAAAGAGAGAGAGAGCTGATACAGAGAACAATCGAGGTTGACTGTGTACAAAACAACAACAAAACAACTGAATTAATTAGAAGTGCATGTGTAGACAACACATATAAGGAACAGGGTAAATGTGAGGGGAGGAGTTCATGTTGCCCAAATACAACAGTGTCATGCAGGCTAACACATGATATTGGCTTGGGAGTGAGGAAGAACAGATAGGTGCATGAGAAAGATGGAGGACACTGCATCGATTTGAATGGAATATTTGGGCCAGTGAGTGTGGGTATGTCTGTAGCAGTTCACAGTTTCTTAGGCAAGGCCTAAACATAATCAAAATGATTGAGAACATACACCCACAAACAATTGTCAAGACACAAGAGATACAAAATAATAGAGGAATATGGATTGATATTTCTATGGGAATGGTTAGGAACTGTAACGCCTTTTTTTTTTTAAATCTGGTCTTCGGTATATGTATTTCTTTGTCAGTTCAGAATAAACCCATTATGTCTGAGGTAAACATGCATGACTTGTCAAGTCTTCTCACTTGATGAATTTGGAGACCTTGAATGTAATAGGTGGACAAACTTAGCTGTTTCCAAGAAGAGGTAAGTTATAGCCATAGGCAGCTTGGCTTGTTAGCTGGAGTTTTATATTTTCCTTAATTATACAGGTTATTATATTGAATTAGCTTGAACACTAAAACTACCCTAGGACATACTTAAATATGGATCATCTCACCATAAGTCATGCTCGAGTAATCTAGAGGGAGCCAAGTCTAGGGCTAAATGCAGAGAATAGCACAATTCCACTTGCCTTAAGCATGGGAAAATGTTGGGAGTTGTTTCCCTCTGCATTACTTGAGCAGACTTATGGTGAGATAATCTAGCTTAGTGACTCAAATAATCCTCTCTCTTAGAGCCAATTGCACCTGAACATTTTCTGATTGGGCCACCTGTTTTGTGACTTTGTTCGACAAAGGTTTCAATGACTACAAGTTGCACATTATGATGGACTCATACACACTATTAATGGCGAATTAAATACCGTTGCTATATTGTTGTCAGGTGTAATAACTTGGCAAGTGTGCAATAACACTTGCCCGGTATTTAAACTAGTTAAAGCATGAGCGCTTAGTGCCTAGTACATTTATCGCACTCAGTCCTCGGGCCTACGGCCCTCGGGCTGTCGTGCAATAAATCGACTAGAAACTAAGCGCTCATGCTTTAACTATAACCTATGAGTCCTAGAAAAGATTGTCTCAAGAATACCTGAACTTATATAGCAAAGTGGATCAAGTCAAATATCAAGATAGGAAATCTTGGTTTTGTGAGTCTTTCATTGTACCTAAATTTTGGGAGAGATTAATAGTCGACACCTGGTAGAAATATTTAGAGGAGGCTGTGGCCTTCTCTGCCTCTATGCTAGTTTACAGCCCTGTAGTTGTAAGGCTGCTTATAGCATGCCAGTCCCTGAAAGCAATTGTCGATGCTAAAGTTATCAGTACTATCTCAGCTGCTAGCTAATAGGAAACTCTATAACAATTCATAATTTACAAATGAAGAGTGCAAGTTATTATTATTATTATTATTATTATTATTATTATTATTATTATTTTTATTTTTTTAAACAATACAGAAGTGTATTGTTTAAAAAAAGCCTGTGAAAGAGAAAGAATACGTCTAATGAGTAAAAGAAGGCTGAGAAAGAAATTGTGATGTGATAAATTATTAAAAGAATGGTGTAGTGAGATGGCTGAGGATCAGACTTTTGATGCAGTTATCCTGTAGACTGAATTGCCTGTATTAATACATATATACAAGCTTGGTTGGAAGGGGGTCTTCTCTATCTCCTTTCTGTTACTTCACAGGTCCGTCACTTGTCCGCGGCAAAACTCAACAATACGTGTGAAGCGGAGCGGTTGGGTAAAGGGAAGGCGCGCGAAGCTAATGTGTGACCTAGCTATGGACAATCATGTCAAAACTGGATCAGTACCAATCAGTTGTCAATTAGCACCTTGAGCCAACCTCCGGAAGTAGCAGCCACGCCTACTTTTGTTGTTGACCCGCTGCAAATCAGAAGAGCATTTCGTCCCGTACCATATTTTGAAGGAGAGGTCGGGCTGACTATGGGGAGACCGACGACGGTGGGTATTGCTGTGTTTGTCTCCCTTTTGCATCTTATTATAGCAGGTACAATGTTTTGCACACAATAATTATTGCTGCTTGTGCTCACCGAAGTTGTATGTAGCTATACCGAGTAAACTTCCTAAAAAGCGGTCTTGGAGTGCTCCGTTGACGTCTTTGTGTAGCTTGAACAGTAGTGACTTTTGAGCATAAAGCTAGATAGATTTGTTAACTATGTGTGTGTGTGTGTGTGTGTGTGTGGTGTGGGCATGGTACAATCGAAACATCTGCTGAATAGCTAGCTGTTGCAGTTTCTATTTGTAAGCCAACCTTTATGTGATTCATACAAGAAATGCTAGCTTCAGAATCATATTGTAATTTTAGCATCTTTTTTTGGTAGCCCTATTTTTAAACTTTTTGTTAATAAACTAAATGCCAAACTATTTGTAATCAATGAAATTTTGTTTTTAGAGTTGTTCAACTCTTTCTCTGTTAAGTTTGAGCATTGTGTGTTTTCTTGTTCATAGCATCCTCGGTGTACTTGAAATGGAAGTATTTTGGGATAGTTTTCCCAGCTCATTTGGTAGAGAGGAAAATCTATCAAATTCAAGTTTAAATTCTTGCAGTTCTGAAAGTAGCTCCAGAGCTTTTTACACGGTGAGCTGTTACATGGTGAGGATTTGTATTGTTTACTGAGGGCTTTCAAATAATGCAACAGTGTTAGTGTGCATACCTTATGTGCATCTTTAATAATTATTGAAATTTGATTGCTATTGATTAAATTTGATCTGAGGTTCTTGATTTTAGTTGGTCTATTTTTTTTTCACATGAGTTGGAGGTATAGGATCTTACTAGAGCTTTTGAAACCGAGAGTTGGCCATTTTTTATAGTACCATTATTTAGAGTATAACTTACTTTATACAGGAATATTATTGGCGAGCAAGCAAGACACTGTCAGGGGTAACACAATTGAAAATCGGGGAGTTGTTTGTATATAGACTCAACACTGTTTTCGAACTTCTTGTTTTTTCATGTCGCAAATGTTATGGCAAAAGGTTACTATGTATAGAGACCCTTTACCAGGCTTTATTTAAAAAACTCGGCCATTTATGGTAGCTGTGAGTGGTTGTTGTCAAAAGTTACTGGTATCAATATTAGAGACCACAGAAAATAAATATTTGTTAGCTAAAGTATGGTCACAACAGCTACGTACGTTTTATGCAAAGGCTCGCTCGCCATTTGTGCTCAATCACATCACTAGTTATTATTGTGTTGTTGTTGTTTTTTTCTTTCTTTCCAGGGTGTACTTGAGTCAGGAGCTGCTTTGTGTGGAAGTGGGAGAATTATTAAACTTGTCTCTATCTTTATGTTAGAGTTTGCAGGGTTTGGTCGCACTTATGGCCATGATGACGTGCGGTCTTCTATCATTTGGCAGAGCAACGTTAGTTACGGACGACGTTATGTGCAGAACGGCTGACCCTCACCTTTGACCTATAGAGCACGGCCAATCAAACAAACTTTGAACCTTAAGCACTCGCGCATGCGCAAATGGACGACCATTGACCATTGCTGCGGGACTGACGGGGCTGACACATCAATATTTTGCAACTGTAGTTTTTTAATAATAATAGCTACTTGTTCACAACAATCAAAGGGTGTGGCTTCAATTTTGGACGTGACTGCTTATTCTAAAAGTTGAAGCTAATGTTATACTGTGTGACACATATTCTTAAGTCGACAGACCACAACTCCATAAAGTTCATGGAGCAATCTACATGTGTATGTATCTAGAGTATAGCAACAATGAGAGCAGCATACAACTTTTCCTGGGTCCATGTATCTCACTCGCCTCCTCTGCATCTCCTCCCCCTCCCTTCCCCACCCATATTTGTTCATAGATTAAATACAACTTCAGTACGATCAATGTGACGACTCAAGGCAGCACTAAGAGGTCACTAACTGAAGGAACCTTGAGTACTATGTTAGTTAGTCAACTTTATTCTGAAATTAATGCAGACTGCTCGTAAGCTAGTATACCATTCCCAATGCCATTGACAAAATACTAATGAACTATTCCATAAAAATAAAATACTGTAAATTTTCAGTATGAAGACGCTTTTAAAGAGTTGTATTATGACAGTGTCAGTGATAGGTTTAATTGTCCTCAATACTCCAGTAGATTTTCCTTCAAACAAGGATTGAATTGTCACTGGAAACGTCCACAGCAATTCCTTGGACACTCTTTCATCTCCAACCTATAGCAAAGAAGGGAAAGTAATCACATGTTACCAATTTTTGGTGTTCCTTTCAGGAAGACAATGCTGTTTTCACTACAGTACAGCAGTTGATGTTACACTGCTCATCTCTACTCGATAAAGGTCTCAATAATAACCTTTATAGGAATGCTTAATTAGAAAACTAAAATATTATACATTATGAATGTAAGAATGTAAAAAAAAAACAACAACAAGAAAAGTACCTCTTACTAAGATGAGTGAAAGAAACCACAATGGCACTTTATATACTGTACACATATGTATATGTAAGTGTATACAATATATGAGTTTGTACACGAGGAAGCCAGGTGTGATGAGCCCCACAACAAAAACTTTAATTTGTACAGACATAGCAGCAAAAGCTCTACAATTTACTCATGGGCTGATACACAATTTGTAATAATTGAAACTATCATTTCTCAATGATTTTACATGCCACAGTTGTTCATGTATGTGCATGTGATACAGAGAGTACTTATGATTGCAACATTGTGCTCGCATCTATCAGGGGAATCCTGTACAAATGGCATCAAAATGTTGGATGGCTTCACTAAACTTTGCTCTAATTACAAAAAAGGGGTGTTGCTTGCCAGTCAGAAAGCATTCAGATGGACTCCTTTTGTTACAAAAATGTAAAAGTAGTAAATTTAAGAGCAAATGCAAACAGTGGTGTAGGAAGATGATTCGGTATGGGTAGGCTCGAAGGGCAAGTTTGTTTTTTTTTGTTTGCAGGTGTTCATGCGAGAAATCACATTGATCCTGGCATACACGCACTACACTAAGCAGAAACAGAGTAACTACATGTATAGTGCAGTGAAGACCCACTAGTGGGTATGGTAACGTCAGAGTTCCAGTTAAGAACAGTCAATGACAGTGTTGAGGTGATAAATATAAACAAAAAACAAATCATCGACGATGCACGACGGTACACGAAAATAAGAACAAATGAGCATGCGTGAATACTAATGATGAAATAAAGTGTAATGTTATAGTTGTTCTGGCAGTCAGAGAAAACATGAAAGTATGAGAAAACATAAAGCTGTTGGCTTCACATAGGGTACTAACTGTTGTGGAAAAAGCCCCCCTATCGTCACGTCGTAATTATGTGAGCAAATAATTTCTTGCAATTTGAGATAGTTTTGCTTAATCCTGAGAATTTAACAGAGCAAAATAAAGATAGATTGCAGAAGATTCTACTAAACTTTTCTAAGCACTACGAAACATCAGAACCATCTTTACATAAATATTTCAAAGAATACTACATATGTTGCACTTGTAATACGTAACTTTGTTGCTCAACAATGTAATACACGTACATTACATGTTATTTCACAAAATGGGAAATGTGCTAGAAAGATTGGCCTTGCTGATGTAGATACAAGCATGCATATTGAAAGACATGTTTGCAGTAACATTTTTAACACATGGTGGAATTCTAATATTAAATTAATTTGCTTCCATCAGCTCAAGATTCATGAATGGCAAAGTAAACAAAATAGTTGATGGTCTCTTTCATATTTTGATGCACACATTCTCCCACTAACTAACAAAAGAACTGATTCGCCTTATTGGTATGGTTGCCTGGTGTCATCCTCCTAAACTACACATTGGCAGTCTGTGCTGATGTGAGCCCGTGGTCATGTCTGTGCATGTTCCTTGTGCATGAGGCAGTGGTATGACCCTGGACCCACCCACCCTGTGTGGCCTTGGGGGTGAGAGACTCGGCAGGTCAGTGGCAATTAGCGTTAATTGCCCTGCATTGCCGAGTCCCCCTAAAGGGCTGCAGGAGGTGGCCTATACCCCCAAGGCTATAAGTGATAGGTTAGGAGAGGGTTGGCAGTTCTCTTACCAATGGTAGTAGGCAGTATACCTGCAACAGTAAGTACAGACAAGCATACACAGTGAGAACTGAGCATTATGACAAGAGTACTGCTGAACGACCCTTGACCCCCAACCTTCTCCCTCTCACTGGCTTTGGGATGGTGTGGCCATCCAATGACTACGTATTGGTTCCTCGGAGAAGGGAGTGGTGCCACTGACCTTGGAGCTGTGATCAGCGCCTGGTACCTGGATGACTCCAGCCACCATGTCTATCTCGGGTAACCCGGGTGGGCACAGCTTCAGTAAACCAGGACTGGTGAGTCCTGTATACTCCCATCTCACCTGCATTCACTGCACACTGGAGTCTAAGTAGACTCCAGGAACACAACCTGGGTAGTGGTTGTCGAGTAAGGAGAGTGCCCCCAGCAGTCGTTAATAAGTGAGGGACCACATGCCCAGGTAAGAAGACCTGAGCAAGGGCAGAGTGTACGTATCACACTTAGTAATTAGTTGAAGGGCTGCTTGGCCTAATAGCTGTGAGGGGCAGTACGCAGTAGTATTAGATGTTGAATGAAGGGCAGCCTGCCCTGGACAGCTACGTTAAGGTGGTCTGTCTGACTGTCACACCACCACCGGGTGGAGAATCTAACCTCACATGCTAACAGTACCATAACTCCTCTCTACACCACTCTTGCCATAGTCAAGTGGCTTGTGACTCCAAGATTTACTCCTATAAATGCGAGTGAGACACTCTCAGGGGTAACAAAATTGAAAATTGTGGATTTTTGTTTGTAATTTATGTGTGGACGTACGTATGCCATTTGTACTTTGACCCTCGCATATTTTTGTGTTCGCTCCGTGTTCGACCCCATCCCAAACTTCTCTAAAAGGAATCCTCCGGTTTAGCGATCATTACCAGTATCACCCTAGAAAGCGAATTATTTACCAATTTGAATTCTTTTGCGGATGCAGTTAAAACTCAAAAACTTGTGGGAGCTCCATTTCTATTTGAGTTAGTGGCGGTGGTAAGTTAATACGCTATTTGTCAGTTATTACTTGAAAATTCATTGCTCCACTAGACTAACCACGAAGGTTAAGTCTTGCGTAGGTATGTCAGTTGTGTGAAAGTATTGTGTATTACAACTACTAAGAATATCCCTCCCCTGTTGCATTATCTGCTCCACATCCCTATTCACATGGAACTTCAAAAGTTGGCATTAGCTATTAATAGTAACAGTCGGTGTGCCTGGTGGAGGCAGCAACAGACACAAGTGAGAAGGAACATGTCCTGATCGCGTGACGGGGTAATTGAGTGAGTGCCATGCAGATGCATTGTGAGCCTGAGAACAGATAGGCAGTGAGTATGAGAATACACCAGTGAGCCCTAGAATACATGGCAGTGAGCCTGAGAATACATCAGTGAGCCCTAGAATACATAGGCAGTGAGTCTGAGAATACATAGGCAGTGAGCCTGAGAATACATCAGTGAGCCCTAGAATACATAGGCAGTGAGTCTGAGAATACATAGGCAGTGAACCTGAGAATACATAGGCAGTGAGTCTAAGAATACATGGGCAGTGAGTCTAAGAATACATGGGCAGTGAGTCTAAGAATACATAGGCAGTGAACCTGAGAATACATAGGCAGTGAACCTGAGGATACATAGGCAGTGAGCCTGAGAATACATAGGCAGTGAGTCTAAGAATACATGGGCAGTGAGTCTAAGAATACATAGGCAGTGAACCTGAGAATACATAGGCAGTGAACCTGAGGATACATAGGCAGTGAGCCTGAGGGATACATAGGCAGTGAGCCTTGAGAAATAAATAGGCAGTGAGCCTGGAGAATACATAGGCAGGATCCCTGAAGAATAAACATAGGCAGTGAGCTGAGCAAAATACATAGGCAGTGAGACTGAGAAGATAATAGGCAGTTGAAGATCTAAGAATACATGGGCAGTGAGTCTAAGAATATATAGGCAGTGAGCCCTAGAATACATAGGCGTGAGCCTGAGAATACATTAGCAGGTGAACCTGAGGATACATAGGCAGTGAGCATGAGGGAATACATAGGCCGTGAGCCTGAGAATACATAGGCAGTGAACCTGAGGATACATAGGCAGCGAAACCTGAGGAACATAGGCAGTGAGCCTGGAATAATAGCAGGTAGCCTGAAGGAATACATAGTCAGTTGGAGCGAGAAACATAGGCAGTGAGTCTAGAATACATGGGCAGTGAAGTCTAAGAATACCTAGGCAGTGAAGCCCTGAAATAATAGGCAGTGAGGCCTGAGGATACATAGGCAGTGAAAACCTGAGGATACATAGGCAGTGCGCCTTGAAAATACATGAGGCAGTGAGCCTGAGAATACAGAGGCAGTGAGCCTTGCGAGAATAATAGGCAGTGCGCTAAAGAATACAGGGCAGTGAAGTCTAAGGAATACATAGGCAGTGAGCCTGAGAATACATAGGCAGTGAGCCTGAGAATACATAGGCAGTGAGTCTAAGAATACATAAGCAGTGAGCCTGAGAATACATAGGCAGTGAGCCTGAGAATACATAGGCAGTGAGCCTGAGAATACATAGGCAGTGAGCCTGAGAGTACATAGGCAGTGAGCCTGAGAATACATAGGCAGTGAGCCTGAGAATACATAGGCAGTGAGCCTAAGAATACATAGGCAGTGAGCCTGAGAATACATAGGCAGTGAGCCTGAGAATACATAGGCAGTGAGCCTAACAATACATAGGCAGTGAGCCTGAGACCAGATAGACAGCAAGACTGAGAATACATAGGTAGTGAGCCTGAGACAAGATAGGCAGTAAGCCTATGAATAGATATATAGGCAGCGAACCTGAGAATACATAGAAAGTGAGTCTGAGAATACCTAGGCAGCAAGTTTGAGAAAACATAGGCAGCAAGCCTGATAGTGCATGCAAAAATAGATATGCCCTGGGGCTCAGTGCAAGATTAAGTAGGTAAGTCTGATAGTGCAAGATTGGATGGCAGTGAGTGTGAGAGTGCACAGATAGAGTATGACGATGTGCAACTAGTTGGCAGCAAGTCTGAGTGTGAGGATGGGTAAGAATAAGAACAAATACTACTCATTGGTGGTGGGTGAGTCTGGCTGTGGCAAGGCAGCACACTGAGTGCGAGATAGGTGGCGAACCTGATAGTTGAAACTAGATATCTGGATGTGGGACTAGATAGGTGGCTAGAATGAGAATTGATGGCAGCAAGCCTGAGTGAGACTAGATAGGCAGCGAGCCTGAGTGAGAGTGAGAATAGACAGGCAGCGAGCCTGAGTGAGAGTGAGAATAGACAGGCAGCGAGCCTGAGTGAGAGTGAGAATAGATAGGCAGCGAGCCTGAGTGAGAGTGAGAATAGAAAGGCAGCGAGCCTGAGTGAGAGTGAGAATAGACAGGCAGCGAGCCTGAGTGAGAGTGAGAATAGACAGGCAGCGAGCCTGAGTGAGAGTGAGAATAGACAGGCAGCGAGCCTGAGTGAGAGTGAGAATAGATAGGCAGCGAGCCTGAGTGAGAGTGAGAATAGATAGGCAGCGAGCCTGAGTGAGAGTGAGAATAGATAGGCAGCGAGCCTGAGTGAGAGTGAGAATAGATAGGCAGCGAGCCTGAGTGAGAGTGAGAATAGATAGGCAGCGAGCCTGAGTGAGAGTGAGAATAGATAGGCAGCGAGCCTGATGGAGTGAGAATAGATAGGCAGCAAGCCTGAGTGAGCGCAAGAGAATAGATAAGCAGTTGATAGTGAGAGAATAGACAGGCAGCGAGCCTGAGTGAGAGTGAGAGAATAGATGACAGCAAGCCTGCGAGTGAGAGTAGACATGCAGTAAGCCTGATAGTGAGAGAATATGAGCCTGATAGCGTAAGACTAGACAGGCAGCGAGCCTGAGAATGATGGCCGTGAGCCTGATAGTGCAAGAATACACAGGCAGTGAGCCTGAGAGTAAGAAAATAGAGACAGGCAGCGAATATGATAGTGTGAGAATAAGTCCAGTATCAATAGCGTGAAGGGCAGCGTGCCCTGCATAGACACTATTAAAGGGCCCCTGGTGGACCGTCACACCTCTAGTAAAAATCTAACTACAATATGCACTAGAACCTCCTACCTATGCTCTATATAATGCCACACTGGCCATAGTGTAGTGTGGCTTATGAGTCCTAACACACATCCAGCACTAGTTCATTCTCTAATCTCCTCTCTCATCATGTAACCCCCATTTTCTCCACCCCCCTTCTCATGTAACACTCACATCAGCATAAATCTCAATTACAGCATGTACCTGACTGATTCAGGAGTTTCTATGCTTTCGAGAAAACTGATCACTTTGACAGAGCCAATCTTGGCAATACCGTGAGAGGGTCGGGCCATTACTAAATACTGCAGATCCATTACTAAATACTGCAGATAGTTACTAATATGCAATGGACAATGATGATCATAAATTGTTGCATGAAGGTTAGAATAAGAAGAGTGGGAGCCGGCCATGCACCCCACACCTGTAATGAAGCCTATGCCCGACCATAATGAGGGTTGGCAGCATGCTCTCGCGATTTAAAGATAGCGACTGTGGGTAGAGCAACAGCATCAGAACTAGAGTCCAACTCTTAACCTAACTGCACTAGTTAAGCAAGGCAAATGGACCGGCAGCATGCCCATGTATTATCGAGCCTTAGAACTCCTGTTTTTGGCCGATTACATCTGTAAGTATCTATTGTGTATGAAAGGCCATAAGCCGGGTACTGATGATTTCACAATGAGGTGGTGGCTTGATGATGTAGATCCTATATATCCAACCTAGCTAAGAAAGCTAATTATTTAGAGTATCTTAGGGGTTTTACCCACACTAATTAAGCCACAATTAACTACGTGATGAGTGAGTAAGTTAACGGAGATGTAGCCCACCATCACATCACCCGAACCCAGGTAAAGGTCAGCAGAGGACTTGCAAATACTGCGACCATGCGACTAAGTGGTCACATGTGGTGTGTCACATGTGGAGCAATGGCACCTGGGCACAAGTATATTATTAGTCCTGATAGCCACTGTTCTCAGTGCTTGTAGCCTAAGCCTAGCTGCTACCTGTTACTGCCTTGCCAGAATGGCTGATTCACCCGACACTATTAGCTCTCTAAGGATGACTGCTCATCAGTGGTAGTTTTTTTTTTTTTTTAATAGTAAGGGGCTGGAGATATACTGTCTGTAATAGCAAATTTTTCTCGTTCTAACAGCCAATAATTACTTCAGCCGAGAATGACTGACTACTCACTGAGATTGTCAACATCTTGCGATAGTACTGGTCTCATATACACTGACATCTGATTACATAACTTGACATACACATTTACATGTATATTTATTGTCACACAAACACTTGTGTCCTAGGTGACCACAACAAGCTAGCCAGAGCCACTAACTGCTGTGAGTGTTGGTGATACATTCTAGCAATGTAGACCTATTGGAACCAATACTTCCTTATATTACAAACACACTCTAGAGAACACTCACTTGCCATCATTACAGCAGTATCAGGTAACTCCATGATCATATGTTGACACTTCTTGAGCCATCATTCACAGCTGGTCTAAGTCAGAGACATTGAAAGCAGTTCCACCCACTCCATTCCACTACAAAGAAAAGCAATAGAAAAAGAAAACATACTGAAGTGAATAAATGCAATCATGAAATTTCAACTCATATTCTGCAAGCTAATCCCCCCAAGAAATTGTTAGAAACAGTTCGAGAGGTATAGAGCCACAGGGAAGAAATCTCAGCTCTATCTAAATGATAGACCTTATAATAAATAAAAATGCATTATCCTAAATTAGATAAACTTAGCGGAAGATATAGAAAATGCAACAGTTGCAAATCCCCGATGTGTGGACAGTGCATATTTCACATGGGCCTCAATTTGGTGGACCAGCATAAAGGAAAAAAATTGCATTCATTGAAAATATCATATAAGAAATTGAACATCTGAATAATTCAATATTATCCAGGAAATCCCATCATATTGAACTACTGCACACTAACCACTGTCACTACGATAAATTTATCTCTAGCCAACTCTCAGATACATTTCTGAGGATCTCATGACCCATACTGATTGTAGACATGTTCAATACACCCTATTATCCCTACTATCATTAGGGCTCTTCTGGCTTTTCACCCAGGGGGGATCTAAGTTAGACAGCAATCGATATTTTAAATTAATCGTGCAATATACTTTATAAGATGTAATTCTGTACCAAGACTTAGAATAAAATATTACCCCCATTCTCTTTTTTTTGTGTGTATTATTTATTTTTCCTACTAAGCCTTATACCTTAGCCACTTTCATCATGTATACCACTGTTAATAATAACAACACAATCTCACTAAGTACTATGGAGGTTGGGGGGGAGGAATTTTATTAGGTACAGTGGCTGAGTGTTTACTGTCATGCTTGTAATCACAAAAAATCTTACCTGCCGATGACATGGAAGATGTATATAGATAAGAAAACCAAAAAGGAACATGTTTTGACTTTGTTCATGTTAAGTTATTGAATGTGCTTCATTATTACCTTTCATAATGTTTTCAGTAGGTAACTAATTAACAATTTCTAAATTTAATAGTACGGTGCGAAATTGCCCATTAAAATGTATGGGGAATATAGCTGTTCAATTGAAATCGCACGGGGAAATGAAATAGTGCGTAACTAAGTGAAATAGCACGGAAACTAAGTGAAATACCACCGCTGCTAAGTGAAATAGTACGGATAAGTGTGCATGCGTGCAGCATTAACCTTGAAAACGTACAGTTCGAGAGATTCTAGTTGGAGACAATGTCATTGTGTACCACAGAAGCTCTACCCATATTAGATGGAATTTTTTCAACATTTTAGGATGACTTGTAGGCTGTACACGAAATTCCAGAGGAAGCTAATGCTGAAATACGAAGATAGTGAGTGACTGATACAGTGTAGCTACAAGTGCAAATCATAAAAAAAAAGCTGGCCTACTATTAGCGAGTGATAGCATGTGTAACCTGTGCTATTAGGGATCAATAGCACTCATAAAGCATTCAAAATAGCACTCTCCGAGTACAATTTCAATTGCTTTACGAGTGTTATTGATCCCTAATAGCATGGTTACCCATGCAATTGTACTCACACTAGTAATATAAAATGGTATTCGGTAACCCACACTTTCAGCAATGAATTGGCAGCAGAAATGGTTAGTTCAGACAGTTACATGCTTTACAAGAGGGGGAGGGGAGAGGTGCTTAAGAAAACTCTGTTTTTTTGTCATTGCAAATAATCTGTCATTCACCATAGCTCTACATGCAATTCATTAGCTATCTATTCTATACACATCAGAGTATCTAGTACACTTACTTGTTATCACACAGCATAAGTGAATTCCTGCCGTTGTAGTCCTCTCTTCCGTTATCATCAGCACAAAATGCAACCTAGCCAACAACGAGCAACCAACCACGAGCAACCAACCACCACCTACTTCAATCTTGCAGGGGGTCACCAAGGACAACTTCCACAGAGGTCGAAGGTGAAAGCTGGCACCAAGAGCGCGCGCAAAGACATTGCGTGAGGTCAAAGGTGAGGGTCAGCCGTTCTGCACATAACGTCTTTCGTTCTTTTGTGGGAGGAAAAAATGCTAGAGCCTGGCTTTACCGACAGCCAGCCTGTGGTACACCCGGGTCCTGTGATTATACGTGCTTGGAACATGTATTGCCAGCACAGCACATTCTGTTATCAGTCCAAAGGTCACCTCACACACATTCACAATTTGCTTGTTGGATATTAAAAAAACATTCGTATTGGGCGTGGTAGTCTACCGCTTAATTGTTGAGGATTTCACACGGCGTGACCTTGGGATATAGTAGTTTCCGTGACAAAAGTTCACTGGGGCGAGCTGACGGCAGGCTTACAGCTAATGTTTGTAGCGGGAACGGGACCTCTCTAGCTAAAGGCTAACTGTGTAGTAGCCTTCCGTACATTAGATAATTATTGTTGAAACCCTGCTGAGACTTCTTCTACGAACCGAGCAAGTGTTACTGGTAAGCAACCTATAGCGATATTTAGTCTTGCTATTGTGAGATGATGTTTAAGATTGTATGCTAATCCTAATGCTGACCTTATCGACTTGTCTACAGTTTCAGGGGCGGATGCAGCATTATAGAGGGGGGGGGGGGGGGAAAGGTAAGTGGAAACTTGACCACACCCATTTTATCACACCCACTAATTAATTTTTTTGGGTTTCTTTCTGAATATTTTTGTTACATACACGAAAAAAATTACACTCGCTGACAACAAAGAATTAGTCAAGAATTTGTTATATAGTCATAATACCATCCGTCTTGGATGAGAATCTCAGTGAAGTCTTGATCAATTTGAGCATGCTGATGGAACGTTCACATTCACAGCTTGTAACTGGCAATGTGCCCATTATACATAAAAGAGTGTGAATATTGGGAAAGAAATCACAATCTGCATGTACTAGGCTTTTCTCTGGAGTACAAAGGCTTACAGCTAATTCAGAGTCAGCTTTCCATTTGTGCTGCCACAGGTCGAGCTCTGAATTTGATCTTTAGACTGAACTCTCTTTGACATTTTCACATTACAAACTGGCAATCTTGCTATCATAAGGCAATGTTAGTAGAATGCCAGCACAAGCATGGGTAAGTGGTCATGGTGTAAACGAAGTACACTAACCACAGAAAGAAGTATTAAATGCTGGCTGTATTACATGTTTGTGCCTTGTGTGTATCACATGTGTGGTGTGTGTGGTGTGTGTGTAAGGGAGGGGGGGGCCAGGGTCCCCTGGGCCCCCCCCCTGGATCCGCCCCTGAGTTTTTAGTTTCATTTTCATAAATATGCTAAGGTGAAACCTTATGTTTTGAAGAAAAAAAAACTTTTCTTTTTTCAGTGGAGGTTAGAACCATATAAGGCTCTGAAATTCTTATCACTTTATAAGCACTGAACTTTTTGTGTTAAAAGTGATATATATGTTGTTACAATTTTTCACAATAAAAGTTATATAAGTGTATTAATAGTTTTGTGGCATCAATAAGCATGTAAAGCAATTTCGTATGCTCAAAAATAACTTAGATCCTATTGCTATATTGTTACTAGGTGAACTAACTTGGTAAGTGTGCACTATTTTTGCTTTCGGTATATAAACTATGTATACTATCTGTCCAAGGGTATAGTTGTTTTATTTTTAGTTTTAGTTAAAAAAATATCGAATTTTGTTGCTAATATGATAATGAAGTTAGTTGCAGCTATAATGAAATATGAGGTGTTTTTTTTTCTCTTTCTTGTTGTGTTAGTTAGTTCTCTTAATCTTCACTTTTTTCTAGAGTGTAGGTTGTGGCTTTTCATCCAAGTATTGAATGTGGTCATTGTGGTAAAATACCCTTTCCCACATGCTCACTGCATAGAAAAATAACTAAACCTTCAGGAAAATATTTGATTATTAACTATAATTAACCTACTTTGCCATTCACTATTCATGCATCTCACATTTCACCCTATTCACTCCCATTGCTACTTCCTATGTACTCTAACACACCACCCTTGTATGCTCTCATCACACACAATTCCTGGTTGGTTTTATATATATTGGCCAACCCAACTTGTAAAGTTCAGTTTGGATTGTATAAGCATTATTCAACATCTTGTGAGATACCTACTCCTCTCTGCTTAGAATTAAAACTCTAGCTTGGGTCGAGGGTTTGAAGGAACTTGCATTGATCGCTGAGAATCCTCTATTGCACATTCTGAACTCTGGTGGCGGTGCTATTTTATTTCGTCTCTATGTGTCACACCACAGTCATGACCCATTTAGTTGCATCCTAAATCTTCTTAGGAACGTTCTTTAGAGACAGCATCCTTATTTCTTCTTCAGAGCTAAGATAAAATCTGTTTTGGAGGACCAGCAGCGAGCTTTTTTCACTACATTCAAAATGACCTAGACTACAGTCGTGGGCTTCATCTACTGGCAAAGGATGACCAGAACCTTCAGCTTCCTGAGCGAAATCCACTATATTCTCATTGAAAAAGTTGCTTGACACTGCTATGACTGCAAAAATGCTGGTAAACAAAAAGTAACTAGTGGAAACTGGGTATGCGTAAAAGGGGTCTAAAATAGGTAGAGCATGTGCATATCTACACTGTAAATATTATAGCATGAAAACCCACCAAATTCACACCAGACTGGTGGTGTGAATGCCCACCATCTATGCATAGTGTGTCCTTCACACTTTCTGCCTAGTGTGAATGCACACTTAGTGTGAAATTCACACTCGAGGGAAAACATGGACCCTTTACCAAATATTAATTATATTCATGTGCAGGCAAAAACCAATGATTGTAATCTACCTCATAAATGTGTTGTATACTTGTGTGCTAGGTAAGAGAGTTGACTAAGATTTTGGTCCTCTGATTAATGAGATCCGTGGGATTACATCAATCTCTTTTGGAAAATAATGTTAATATGTAATTGGCGAGCGAGCGAGACACTTACAGGGGTAACACAATTGAAAATTGGGGATGTTTATTTATTTATTAACCCTCAGCGCGCATGCGCCCAGAGGGTTACAGTAGTCCTAGTGTCATTAACCCTCAGTGCGCATGCGCCTGAGGGTATATAGTAGTCAACCTGTCATTCAGTTAACATAGTGCACCTATGTGTGACCTGCCACCTCCCAGCACAGTTTCTGGTTACTTGCAACCTGGCATCCAAACATTGGTTGTGCCCGAAAGTTCCAAGAGGGGGGGGCGTGGCTCGCTGCCGAGGGGTTTGGTTTTGGAGTTACATTGGCCCTGTCCAGCCAATTAACACTTATTAGCGCCTATGCTTGCGCTAATAAACCCTCCGCTCCCCGCCCCTTCTGGAACTAGTCACACTCGAGTGGCCCCTTGCCACCACTCAAGTGGAAGCCTATAGCTATCCCCCCCTTTTCTAAGCTAACAGGGTTGAGGTGGGTGGGAGACGAGACTCGAGCCTGCTGCTGTTCTTTCCGGCTACTAAACTGCTTGTTCCCGTATCTGGCTCAGCCTGGCTTTATGATACTGGTGCGCGTCTTGGTGTGCTCGCGTGCCACTTACAGCAACGTGGTCTCGCCTCTCAACTCTGCCCACCCTCCCACAACCTAGCCTGTTTTAGCCTACCCAGCCCCCTAGTTATTACTCGTCCCATGCTCCGCCCCTTTTCTTTCCCGCCTTATTTCGGTGCCTCTGTTAACCCCGGTTAACAATGGGGTGTTAACCTCCATTTAACATAGTGCACCAATGTGTGACCTGCCGCCTCCCAGCACAGTTTCTGGTTACTTGCAACCTGGCATCCAAACATTGGTTGTGCCCGAAAGTTCCAAGAGGGGGGGGGCGTGGCTCGCTGCCGAGGGGTTTGGTTTTGGAGTTACATTGGCCCTGTCCAGCCAATTAACACTTATTAGCGCCTATGCTTGCGCTAATAAACCCTCCACCCTCCAAACCAACCACATTCTGGTCCTCTGCCCCTGCTGCCAGCCCTTGCTGTTTGCCCGCCTGATGGTTCCCACAGCACAATATAACCATGATGACAATATATAGAGAATACATGATTGCAAGCAATACCCGTGCCAGCCAGCCCTAAATGACAAACTGATATCAGTTGAGTCTGCCCTAGTTCTGCCTTGCCTCCTCACTGGAGGCCACAGCCGCTCGTTTCTCACATTCCCCAGACAGCTTCTTTGATATTGCTGCTAGCTGCTCCCTCGGTGTGCGGATGTATAGCTGATAGGCCGAGCTTTTCCATCGGCCTAGCATCTTAATGGTGGCATCCTCCACACCCCGTTCTGCTGCAGCTGTGGCCGCTCCGCTTCTGAAGCTGTGGCCTGAGTAGCGATCACTGTTCACTCCGGCTCTCGTCAGTGCCCGCTTGACTTCTATCACCAGGTGTGGCCTCGTTAAGGGTTGCCCAGTGCAGAACCTGAAGAATGGCCCAGGCCCCTTCTTCCTCTTTACCATGTACTTCAGTACCGCTGCTACTGGACACAAGTCATCCTCCGTCCTGCCAACGAATATGTCGATGCCTTTCCTGAATGGGTCTGTCTTTGACTCCTTCAATCTCACCCTCAATAAGCGAGGATTTTGAAGGTTGTCGACTGTTACATCATCAAATGTGAGATGAGTGCCCTGATCGAATGCTCCTAGTGTGGGAATTACAATTTCTCCCGACCTGAAAAACCCGAAGAGCATAAGGTGCAGGCCGCCCATAGCATGTCCTTGTCATCGCTATCAGCATCATCCCGCCATACTCGCCTCATTTTTCTCAGCAGCATCGGTGATATGGGCAGCCTCGGTTTGCCCACAGAAGGCAATGCTCTAGCCTGTATCGACTTGATGCCCTTTGTAACTTGTTCCAGCTTGGGCATACTGCCGATGTGAGGGTCGCCCCAACCCTCCGCGATGTGCCAATGCCTGACAGCTGCTAAGTAACACTTTATTGATGTGAAGCTCACGCCTTCTGTGGCCAGCAGTGCTACAAACCGGCAAAGTGTTCGTTCTGACGTCGGCAATGGCTGGCGACCTGCTGCCCGGCAATACTTCTTATAACGTTCCAGTGCCGAGCCATAGACCCTCTCTGTGGAAGTTGCTACGCTCCTTTTACGAAATTCTTCCACAGCTCGGTCCAATTGGTGCAATTCCAGTCTGGTCTCTTGACCAGCAGCAGGTCCAGGAGCGTGTCCGGAATAACAGATGGCTCTGCTGCTGCCTGTGAACATAGACCACGGAATTTCACCAGGTCGTTCCTGGACAAAGCATCTGCCATTTGTTATCTGCTCCTTTTATGTGAGATGCGGTCAGTCTTATCTCGTGCTCCGCCAGAATAAAGGCCAGGCATCGGGCCAAATGCATGGCTTCTTTATCTCTTGACAGCCCTTTGTTGATGATTGCCACTACAGCTGAAACCATTGCGAGCCCCAGTATGCTCCGCAACCCCAGGAGCCTGAAGCATCTGATACAAGTGTCACCGTTGGCCGGAGGCCGAGAGAACTGCTCAACAGTCCAATGCCATTCCAGTCTGCGTTAAACTGCCACCACCATTCAATGTCTGACCGAGGCCAAATGGGAGTGTCGTGTCCACATACACTTTATCCTCCCACCGCATACCCAGCAGCCGCCTGTCCTGCGGATGGACCGATACTTGCCTGTATGCCTGTTTGATGTCCATTTTTGCTAGGAGCGAACCTCGTCCCAGCCTCGCAGCAGTGTCCGCCACCTGGTACAGCGACACGTACGACAATGTGGCCAGCTCTTTGCTGATTCCATCATTGACACTTGCGCCCTCCGGGGCTGACAAGTTTAGGATCAGCCTGAATTTACCCGGCTTGCTCTTTTTTGGGATAACCCCAAACGGGCTGCAGTGGACGTCCAGTGCTTCAGCTTGAGACGTGGTGCCTGCCAATACCACTCTCCCTGCTTCGATCTCTGCAGTCAAGTACTTTGTGACCACTTCCCTGTGCTCCGTAGCTGATTGCATGTTTCTGTGATGAGCCTTCAGCGGGGCCCGTGACTTGTCATAGCCCACTCTGAAGCCGGACTTTATGCCTCGCAGTAACTCCTCCACCAGCGCCTTGTCAGGATGACCAGCCAGCTCCCGCGCCCAGACAGTCTCTCTCATTGGGGAGACAATACTTGCCAGGCGACCCGACAGTGCTTGCCCATCTGGCCCACTGCACCTTGCCAACGCCTGCATCTGCTCGCCTTGGACCGTGTACGACCCTTCACTTGCACCTGCATTACATGCATGACACAGCCCCATTGTGAACCACAGCCCGCTGCTATGCCCTCGTCTTTGACATGGCACATTCACTGTGACCCATGTGCAGATCCCCCTCACACCCCCCGCCCTAATGGCATTATCCTTCCCCCCATTCGTACCAATTACACCCTAACTACCCAACAGCCAGCTCTGCCCAGTCTACCCGATGCCCGACCATAGCCCATTGTCAGATCCAGCGCAATTGGCATTCAGCAACATTGAATAAGAATAACAGCATGAACAATACAATATATGACTATCAAACAGCTGTGGGTCCTTAAGCTTCATTCATCCTGCCCAGCGCCGCCTTGCCACCAGCCCTGCATTTTGACGCTGGGTGTGGTCCCTTGCAACTTGAGCAAGCGTGCAAAAACTTGCATTCTTTTCCAAACTTGCAATCTCCACCGTATTTATTAAACTTGATGCAGAGTTGTTGGTCACGCCCTCCTGTTGCTGCTGCCCTTGGCTGTGAGACACTCTCTGCACCTGGGCCACCGCTCCAAGTGCGTTTTCTGCTCCCGTACGGACAGTCAGCCGACTGATGATCCACGCCATGGCACCTGCTGTACCAATTCTCCTTGGATAATTCTTGGCCAGTAAAACATTGGGCGTACAAGCTGGGCTCAGCTTTCGCCCACTGCAGTGACGTATTTCCAGCTGCTTCTTGCCTAAAATTCTGGTCGTATACCAACCACGAAGGCCACTTAAATTTCTTGCTGGCCCTTGCGATCAACGACTGATAGCCCATCAGATCTGCCAGCTTGTCGGGCTGATGAGGCCCCAGCACAGTCACATACACAGCAAAGCATTGAAGCCACGTCGCTAAATCAGGTATGACTATCCTTGTAGTCATCAAATCGGCGGCTTGGATCACCATAATCTGGCCGTCACCCTGCGGGGTGGGCGCTCTGCTTCTGCCGCCAGCTGGCATTAGATTTGCAAACTCCACGTATTCATTTGCTTGTATCTTTTCCACCAGCTTCCGCGCAATTGACGGGAGACCTGCACCAATGCAAACTGTTTGGCTCCTTGCTGGAGCTCTGCTGCTAGCACCTGCCAACTCCAAGCTAGGTCTGGAGCCAACCCCTGCTTCTCTGTTGCGTGGCGCTGCCACCGCAGCATCAGTTTCCATTTCTCTGATGCCGCACCCAGCTAAATCCCTGCTGCTTGGGGGCCTTGCCATATTACCTACCCAACACGTAATAAACACACCTCATGACACCACATCCTCTGAATTACCTTTTTTCACTAATTAAAAAACAACAACAAAACAACAACAACAAAAACAAACCTCCAGGCCCCCTTTTAATAATCCCAGCCACCTAACTACCTCAATTCTACCCTAGTAGACAACTCTCTGTATTATCCCGTTCCCGCCTGCCCGCATTGTGTAATGACAGCTTTTCTTGCTCCTATATTTGCGACAAATACCTTGCCATCATGCTCAGCTTCATGCTCTTGCTTCGAGCTATGGTACCTTGCTGTCGTACCCTGCTATGTGTTCTTCCTTTTTGACACAGCACCATGCCATCATGCTCGATTACATGCTCTTGCTTTTGCTACGGCACCTTGCTGTCGTGCCCTGCTACGCGCTCTTGCTTAGGGGCAGAGCACCTTGCTATAGTGCTCAGTTTCATGCTCTATCTTGCTACGGCACCTTGCTGTCGTGCCCTTTACATGTTCATGCTTTAAGACAGGCACCTTGCCATCGTGCCCATTACCTTGCTCTTATTTTCCGCTGTGACACTTTGCTGTCATGCCCTGTTACATGCTCTTGCGTTACAATCAAGCACCTTGCCCTCGTGCTGACTTCCATGCTCTTGCCATTTGGCAACGGCACCATACTGTCGTGCCCTTTTTGTGTGCTCTCGCTTTAAGACCGGCACCGTGCTATCGTGACCAGCTTAGCGCACTTGCCCTCGCCTAGCATTTCACTCTCACGCACAGCTGCATGCCTTTGCTCCTGTAACCATAACCCCCTGCTGCTAGGCTATGCTACCCGCCATGTCATCCTACCGATTCGATGAACCCAGAACCTTGTTAACTCACACTGTTGCTTGCTCTGATACCCAATTTTGTTTTACTTGACATAAGATCCCGCCTCCCCTCGAATACTATGCCTTATCCTAGTTAGAACCCCCTTTTTCCAACTAATTAACTACCCTAGCCTCCCCATACGGCCTCTTTAACCACTACTCTATTACCTACCCCATCCTGCTAGGCTCCCTCTCTGCTCCCTGTGATATCACAGCCGCTGTGGCTGGAGAAGGGCTGGCTAGAGGGAACCCACCTAACTAACCATCCCTCCCCCTTTCCCCGTTCCCCAGTTCGCCTCACCATCTTGGTCTGCCTGGCCCATTGCTACCTGGACTCTGGCCGTCACCCCTTCAATAATTTTAGCCAATGTCCCGTCATCTAATTGGATTGCTGACACAACTGGAAACCTGTCAGGAGTACTACTCGCTTCCCCAGGTGATGCCATGCTTCTAGACGAGACTCGAGCCTGCTGCTTACACCCGCTGTTCTTTCCGGCTACTAAACTGCTTGTTCCCGTATCTGGCTCAGCCTGGCTTTATGACACTGGTGCGCGTCTTGGTGTGCTCGCGTGCCGCTTACAGCAACGTGGTCTCGCCTCTCAACTCCGCCCACCCTCCCACAACCTAGCATGTTTTAGCCTACCCAGCCCCCTAGTTATTACTCGTCCCATGCTCCGCCCCTTTTCTTTCCCGCCTTATTTCGGTGCCTCTGTTAACCTGTGTGGTAAAATGCAACTCTAGGTTGAGAAGGCTGCCACCAGTTCTTGCTGTTCAAATGCTTAAGTATCCTAAGCTGATTAAAGCTTTACACAGAACCTCCCGTACAATGGCTAAATTGATTAAGAAGTTAAATGTAATTCGGACAATTCTTCAGCATGAGAGAAAACAAGACAAAAGAACAGATGCAAGAGTGTTCCTTTTATAGAACAGGGTCCTGCACAAGCTTAATGGGATGACAAATAAGTGTGTGCTGTGCTAATGGGTTCAGAACATACATTAATGGAATAGTGCTACTGAATAGAACATTTATTAATGGAATAGTTTTAATGAGTTCAGATGTTCTGATAAGTAACGATTATTAGGAAATAAGTGTTCAGTGCTGTGGTGCTGTAATGTGGGGGTACTCCACCACATCTCCCCCTTCTTCCAGATTGAGGTCTTCATCCATTTCAGTAGTAGTCCAGGACTGCCTAGACATTGCATCAGCAACATTGTTAGCATGACCAGAAATGTGAACAATGTCAAAGCTGTACTCAGCCAATTTGATCTTCCATCTAATCAGTCTAGCACTTGGGGGGTTGCCACCAAAAATATGTACCAATGGTTTATGATCAGAAAAGATCTTGAAATAAGTGCCAGACAAATAATAATGATAATGATGAACTGTGGCAAGTACTGCTAAGGCTTCTAAATCTAGGATTGAATAATTCTTCTCCCTTGGAAGCAGTTGTCTACTGTAAAAGCTGCAGGGTTGCCAAGATGAATCTTTGTATATACACAATGTACCACCTATGCCTGATGTAGAGGCATCAGTGAAAATGCTAAAAGAATCAGTAATGTTAGGGATGATGAGAGCAGCATGATTTACTATACCAGATATGACCTTATCAAAAGCAGATTGATATTCTTCTGTGATCGTGATCTTAGTATGATTATCTTTTGGCATATGAGAATTTAGAATGGTTGTGAGGTTTGCCAGTTGAGGAACAAACTTAGAATAAAATGTTACTAGACCTAAGAAAGACTTAAGTGAAGTTCTTGTTGTAGGAATTTTATACTGAGAAAATTGGGTAATTCTAGCTTGAGGGATTGAGATCTTGCCTTCTCCTACATGAAAACCCAAGAAATCAAAAGTTGAGAAACACCATGAGCATTTGCTCTTCTTTACTGTAAGATTTGCTGAAGAAAGTCTCAAAAAGACTGAAGCTACATGATGAATGTGTTCTTCAAAACCTGAAGAGTATATGACAATATCATCTATATATGGAAGAGAATAGTGATCCAAGCCTCTTAGAACCTGCTGCATTAGCAACTGAAAGGTACCAGGTGCATTAGTTAGGCCAAAGGGCATAACCTTATACTGGAATTTCCCTTGAAGACAGTGGAAGGCTGTATATTGTTTAGACGTGTGTTCCATGGGCACCTGATGGAAGCCTTTCTGCAAATCAATCTTTGAAAGAACTGTTGCACTACCAAGTTTTGAGATGATGTCTTCCACAGATGGCATAGTAAATGGTTCTCTTACAGTTATGGCATTGAGCTTCTTAAAGTCTATCACAATCCTTATCCCTCCATCCTTCTTTGCAACTAGCATGGGGGAACTACTATACTTTGATGTTGAGGGCTCAATGATGTCAAGATCCAATAGATTGTCAATTTCTTGTCTGAATGCTTCCTGATGGGCAATGGGAATTGAATATGTTGGGGACCAAACTGGTGTGATGCAGGTGAGAGTAATAGAGTGAGAAGTTAAGGTGGTGAGACCAGGTTTGTCAGTAAAAACAGAGGGAAATTGATCCAAAACATGTGAGAGTTGATTCTGTTAAGATTCAGTGAGGGGTATAGACTTTGCAACATTGTGTTTACAGGTGACAAGATCAGTATCATTCTCATCAGGTATCATGAGTGCTCTGTTTACAGGATAAGACTTCTTTAGTTGAGAAATGTGTACAACCTTTGGCTTGGCTCTGACTGAGCCTTGTGGTTTAATGCTGCAATTCAGTGGTGGAATGCATTCATGCACAACAAAGGGACCATCCCATGAAGCTTCCAAGCAACCATTTAGTCCAGGAATTCTTCTAAAGACAATATCACCAACCCTGAAGGTTGCAACTAGAGCAGATTCTCTATCAATTCTAGATTGGCAATGTTTACTGGCTAATGAACTCTTGACATGTTGCAATTGAAGTGAAATGATCTTATCCATATCCTCAATGAACTGAGGAAGATTGAGGTTAGATGAAGTGTTGGTAGACCAAATAGATTTTAGTGTTGACAATATGTGAGGTGATGGTTTAAGGAACAGAATTTCTTGTGGGGTGAACCCATGTCTAGATTGAGGCATGTTCCTACAAAAGTAGAGCACTAAGTCAATGGCATCTGGCCAGTCAAGTTTATTACTGATACATTTAGAGAGCATAACTTTAAGGGTACCATGGAAACGTTCAAGTTTCCCATTACTCTGTGGTCTGTAAGGAGCCGTTTTCATCCTTTGAATGCCAAACTTGTTATACAGGTGAGAAACAGTGGTAGAAAGAAAGTTGGTACCTTGGTCAGACAAAATAACCAATGGAGTGCCCAGTATGGCAATGATAGAGAGTAATGACTTAGCAGTTGAAGCTGCAGTATAGTTAGGTAGTGGTATGGCAAAAGGGTAGGCACTAGCTAGTTCCATGGCTGTGAAGATATATCTCATCTTGTGTCTAGAGAGAGGCAAAGGGCCAACTATATCAATGGCTAGCTTTTCATTTCTGTTAGTAATGAGTTCTGATTTTAGCATGGGAACTTTGTGACCTCCAGATTTGGTGTGAGCTGCACATTTGCTGCAAGATTGTATATGAGTTCTCAAGTCTTGTAAGAGGTTGGGCCATGTGAAATGCTTGTTAAGCATCATTCTGGTTGTGTTGATACCACAATGACCTAAGCCTTCGTGTGCTGCCTTAAGGACTTTCTGTCTCAACTGCTGAGGTACAACCAATGCTTGAGAGATAGTATTTTGGGTGGAAGTGAGGCACATCAGTAAATCATTGACAACAAAGAAATTCTTCTGCTTGTGTTTGGCTAAATCCCATAAAGGTTTCAGTGATTCATGTTCCTTTTGTAATTTCATAAAAGCATCTTTAGTAATACCATCAAAGGACAATGAAGGAAAAGTCAAGGGTGGAGCTACTAATTTATTGGCTGATGAGGAGTGAGCAATGGCATCACCAGTGTCATGTGGTGTGTCAGAAGGCAAGGAAGTGTCAATATCATCAGTTTCATTGACAACATCAGTATCATGCGATGTGCCTGGTACAATGGAATCCCATGAGGTTGGGTTTGCACCTTCAGTACTTTGCAGGGTTTCTGCAACTGTGGTTGCCAAGGTGGATTTTTGGTCCATAGCTCTAGTCACTGTCAGAACAGGTTGAGGTTTTGACTTAACAGATTCAATCAATTTGATAAGGGTTTCTTTACCAAAATCAGAGCCAATAAGAACAGAATTATTGGGAAGTCTATCATCAACTGCAAGGTGAGCAATGCCAGCAATAACTGGTAAATCAATAGCCATTCTATAAACAGGAACTTCTTTGCTAACTTGAGAAATGCCATGAACATTAACTCTGCAAATGAATTTGAGATCTAGGGTGACAAAATCTTGTGAGACCAATGAAACTTTAGCTCCAGAGTCTATGATAACAGGTGTTACAATGTTGTTGATAGTTCCTTGAGTAATGATCTCTTCTTCCGAATGACAATTGATGGGTGTGTCAGAGTCATCAGAATGACAATTTATGGGAGTGTCAGATGAGTTATTGAGTGAAACCAGTCTAGTAGGATGACTTCTAGTTCTAGGGACAGGAGTGGGTCTAAAAGGTGTTTGTTGCCTTGGTTGTTGCTGTTGTTGCAGCTGTTGCTGCTGTTGGTGCTGCTGAAATGATGGGCAGTTGTTGGCAAAATGGCCCATTTGATTGCACTTATAGCAAATGACAGAACTAGTGTCTCTGTTATCAGATGATGTTTGATGGTTGCTATATGGCTGATTTGATTGTTGATGAGGTTGGGAATAATGATTCTGCTGTTGATAAGGTTGAAAATAATGGTTTTGTTGATGGTAATTTCTATGTTGTGATTGATGCTGATCTTGATGATGTTGAGGTGAACTGTGAGAATTACTTTGTCTGAAATGATTATTGCCAAACCTTGGGTATTCTGGGATGATGATTTTGATAATGAGTGTCATGAGAATGTTGTTGACTGTTACCCTGATACCGTGGTTCATGATAATGGGTATTCTGTCTATTGCCATAATGATGGGTAGGTCTTGATCTGAGACTGCTAATGTTAGAGTGAGAGAGAGTAGCACTGCATTCAGAAATAAGGCTGTTAGTGTCATCATAACAATTGTTCATAATAGATTGTCTTGCATCTGCAGGCATACCAGCCAGTACAGCAACAATTGCAGTCATTTCAGCACAATATGCATACACATCATGAATGGTTTCTATGGATAATGGAATTTCCCTGTAAATGACCTCAAATTTGTGTTTCCACAGATTGAAAAATTGCATTAAGGATTTTGAGCCATCAGGTCTAAACTTCAATGGAAACGACAAGAGACAATCAGTGAAAGAATAACCTCCAGTGTGAAGCAAAATAGTTTTCATGGAAGCAAAAGTAGTTTCTGTATTGATATTATTGTAATAAGCTTTGCTGAAGGTACCTGTCAGCAATGGTGGAAGGTACAGGTTCCAATCATTAGGATGAATATTAAAGGTATTCATATTATGTTCAAACCTTTGTAAAAAGTCAAAGATGTCATCATCTGCTGTCATGCTACCAATAGAGTTAAGTACAGTTTGGTTCAGCTTCTTGTCAGATTGATGTGAAGAGTCTGATGGGGGTGAGGATGAATGAAATCTGTTAATATGGGTATCAAATTTGCTGTTTAAAATGCCAATGGCTTTGCTCTGGTCAGACATCATTTTCTGGAACAACAAAAGTTGTGGGTCTATGCTCATTGATTTAGCTTTGTCAATTAATTCTTGTGCCTCTGATGTGTCAGAAAATGTGGCTGATGCTGATGCGTCATGAGGGGTTGCTGATTGAGGTTTGGATTTAGGTTGTGGACCTTGATCAAAAATGGTAAAATCATCATGTGAAATGGGAGGATCACAACTGATAGTGGAATCTGATATATCTGAAGCATTAGATGGGGGTGGTTGAGAGTTGGGTAATGAGGTTGGGGTGGTTACAGTGGGTGAAACTCTGGGTGCTAAACTTTTAAATGATTTACCCTTTTTCCCTCTGCCCGTCATGATGTAGGGTAATGAGAAACAATTATAACCAGTGCTAGACCAAAATAGATAGGAATCACAAAACAGACTGAATATAACTTGCTTGCTTGTTGCAGCTGAAACGAGAGAGAATAAGATGTCCTTCTTTGAAGGTTTGATACGACTGGAACAATGAGAGTTTCTACAAAATGAGTTCAGTATACTTCCTTGTAGAAATGTAGTAGTGAGTTTCCGGTTAACAATGGGGTGTTAACGTCCATTAGTCACGCATGCGTCAGTTCAGTTCCCCCTATATTCCCATTCTGTTAGTTACAGATTAATACTCTGTCAAAGGGTGCGGAGGGCGAACTCTGGTGGCAGCAGGTCACCAGAGCGTATGAGTAAGTGTGTGTCGAACTTCTCCTCTACCTCTGGCGACTTACCTTAAGGCTTATAGCCTTTACCCGATCGAGCCAATCAAGGTTCTCCGTGGCCTGTGATCGCCAACCCACAGAGTTCATGCTAGATATCTTCACATTGTTATACTTAGGTACGTGACCAGTGAGATATCCCAAGTTAAGGTAATCCTCACTGTGACCATCAGCACTAGCTTCCAGTCTTCTTTGCTTTTACACTTACTCTAGAAAAGCCTACCAAACCAAGTTAGAGCAGCTGATCAGCTGGGGGTGTGGGGAGCCCCAGAGAGTTTTAAGGCCAACTTTACATCATCAGTTAGCACTCTTGTGGTTCATTTTTATCGTTTTTATTGTTTTGCACATTGAATGAATTAAATGATAGTACATCTACATATTGTAATAAAACTGCAGGCTGTGTGCCCCTCTGTGTCTCTCTCTCTCTGTGCCCCCCCCTCCCCCCCTCCCCCCCCCCACACACACACACACTTCCTTCACTACTTACTTACAATGTTTTAAAAGGCTGCTGTACAATGTACCGATGTACCTCATAATAATAATTTGTTTAAAGACCTACAATTAAATACATCCAGTTATTGCACAGTACAACTTTAAGGGATGTCTACTAAAAATAGGATGAATAAGTATGCAGATAATGACTAATATCTCTGAGTATTAATCATTGACGATCCTGAGGTTCAATTGGTAACAATAAAGTCTTTTTTTAACAGCATTTCTTTTAGTCCTTTTTGGCTGAGTGTTTTTAAAAAATAATTTCTAGAGTAATGATTACATTTCTTCATCAAAAATTAGCCTGCATTCTTTTTAATAAACATGATATATATTTTATACATTTAGAAGTGAATCCAATGTAGGTCTTTCATAATTTTTTTGTAAGCAGTAGAGAATTAGAAGTTGCTTGGCAGTATAAAAATTCCATAAAAATTATAAATGTTGTGTACAAGTCACATGGTCAATGAACCAGAACAGCTAGCTAAAGATTTGTAATGATGATGCAACTGTGCTTTAAAAATTAATATTTCTATCCTAAAGAGAGAGTGGTGTATTAAGGTTTAGACTTAGCTCAACTAATTCAGTCAAGCAAACACGAGTCAATGTTTAATTAAATTTTATCTGGGGTGAAAAAGTGGCCGAAGAATAATATTAAGTAGTATGAGTTGAAGATGTAGTGTGTGAGATGGATATGAAATTGAAATGTCTGGTGTTATAACTTTAAAGTCGAAAGCATGGCGTATTGTTTTAAAAAAACAATTTTAATTAGATTATTCATAGAATTTGCATTTTTAATACTACAATGTTATTATTATTTTTATTTACAAGTGCCACACTATTATAAATTAAATGTTTTCAAAAAGTAAAATGTTGCTGTCATTGACTGTTATGCCACAATACTAGCAAAGTACGACAATCATAACATTAATTTTTAGTGTTACGAAAATCACCATAAGCTGAATTTTGATCCATATTAAATGTGATGCTTCTTTGTTGGATTTGTGATTCCAGCCTTATGTCTTCATACAGTGGACATGGTATTGCACTAGTATTGCTCTTTTTCCTTGAAGGTGTAAGTCTTTTGATGAATTTAGGTAAGAAAACTGTCAATATACCAAGGATGTAAAATATTGGTATTCCCAATGCAAGTCCTGTAATTATATATGTTACTTCTCTTGCGGTTATACCTAAATGAATTCATTAATTATTAGTTATTTCGAAAATTTTCTAAATTAAAATTTACATATACAGTATTAAAAATTAATACTTGGGCAATGACAAAGTATCAATATTGCTATCACCATGGTTTGGAGTGTGTGTGTGTATCAATATATACTTTTTTGAAATATCATGTAGAAATTATTAATTTTAAATTGTAAAAATTTTGATAGGTCCAGATAAATGTAAGTAAAATACATAAATTGTTTAAATAGTAAATTATGAACATCAGTAGTGGTATGATTCATAAACCGTTTGCTTAGTCCTAGATGCATTATCTTTAAAATTCATTATGTACATACTTTATTCAATGACTGAGCAAGCAGTTTCAGGTGACAAAAGATTTGTCATAAAATTACTTACCATCATTCTCAATGGTATAAACAATTGGGTCAGTAATTTCATAGTTTGTTGCGTTTGATATGTAAATACGTTCATGAAAAATCATGTCTGAGTGTTTAAAAAAGGAATGATCAAATGACAGACCTATCACAGGGAATACTGCGATCCTGTAATATCCAAACTCGGACAATTTTAACAGTATAGATGAAGATATTCCAATTGATTCACCAGTAGTTATGAATTTATTATCTTTCTCATGTTGTACAATAATTGAGTATCCAATTAATTCAGTTTGTAAATTCCCAGAGTTGGAAAAACAATCTTGGTGCAAGTCACATGTCATATTACAGTTAACTTTGACATTAAACTTAGAAAATATTTCGATTGAACAGTAATTAAATTTATTACGTGGAAATGAATATACTTCAGATCCTAAAGGTAAAGATTATTGGTAATAATCAAACTCTGTACTAATGATTGTATTGTAGCTAAAGTGGAAATAATAAAAAAGTACTGTATTATACAAATATTATGCTAATAATCTCTCTCTACATCTGAAATACTTCATAAAAGTTAGAAAAACAATGACACAGTGTTGTTGCATTATGCTTAATAATTGTTGTAATTAAATTGATAGTACATACCTGGTAGTACTCTTGCTAAATGAGACAACACTGGGGGTCCAGGAACAAAATAACCTGTAGTACTAATTTCATAAACTAGCACATTATAATTTCTGGACTGAATTGGTCCTAGCAAATGTTGTTCAGTGTAACTTTCTATATTCCTCACAAGTGAAAAATATAGATACTCTTGGAGGTAATCTTGGATTGGGATTAATATTATTAGAACTCCACCATGACCTTGCTGAATTTCGGAGTAGGTAATTTGTATACCCAATGAATAGTTCAAAAAATTATTATTTAGTGACATAGCCTGTATTTTATAAGAACCTATGAAGTATAATTTGAATATTAATGTTGATGACATAATGTTACATTTTGATTATTTACTTGCACTATCCTGTAATGAACAATATTATATCAGTAGTTCAGCCACTTTGACTCTGATTACCTTATTTGATACTATTTACATTTTAATGATCTTGAAGCCTATTAGTTATTGCCTTTAGCAGATCATTCTAATACTAGGTAATTAGCATGTTTTGGCCCCAAAAGTGTTATTTTCAGTAAAACAAACAACAAATTTGCCCCAAAAGTTATTGACGTGCAAAATGATAGACATAGCTACCATATGCTAACTTGCCAAAACAACGGTAGGGAAACAGAACACATTCATATTTTAAGCTTTATTTATGATTAATGTATTTGTCATAGAATGTATGTTTTTTGAGATTTATGTCATTATACTTTATATTATTTTATTTTCCTATTGGTTGTAATTTCTTGTACTCCCAATTTTACTACTTCATTCATTTTCTTACTTCATTGTATATTATACTAATGGCTATGTTCAGTCAACTTTTTCATAAGCTCAGTTTTATAACCTTAGATTCAAAGCAACTATAACCCATTTAGTTATTAAAATCTTATTGCAGAATTATTAAGTGTAGTAAAAAATATGTTTGTACAGATGCATGACCATTAGTCAGTTACGTAACCCGTTGGTCGGTTATAACGGGTTATCAAGTTATGTAACAGTTTGCAACAAATTAATTCATTCAGATGAGCTGTGAGTGAAAGACTTAATCTTTCTTCAGTAAGAATTATGGTGAAGTCCGCTGATACCTGGATATCATTTACTCCAATCGAGGGAAGCAGACTCAGCATTGTGGTGCGTCCTAAAAGGAGACCAAAGGCAACAAAAAGCTTTCATCATTTGATCCTTTTGCTTGTTAATGTTTCTTAAGTTTTTGTACCAGTTATGGCACGCTAATAAGTCTAAATGTTAAGCAATTAGTTGTACAGTTTATAGTTTAGAGTGTATTTACATTCTATAATAGTTGTATATATTTTTGATTTTCTAATATTATTATGCTTAAATTGTTTGGTTTAGTTAGATCTAAGAAGTGGCATAATCATGTAAATGTTATCACATTACTTGAGTCTGGGAGCCCTAGTTACATAACTGGATTGACCAGTTGTTTAACTGGATAGAGTACAACTGGCCAGTTTCATGACTGGATGGTAAGAATAATATCCAGTTACATAATGGGACAGTAAGAATACTGACCACTTACATAATAGTAGGGTCTAGAATCTTAATTCCGTGACCACTCTTCGCTAACATGTTTTGACTATTGGTTTGACTTCTTTGAACCTTATATAAAAAATATAGTCCCCGTGTCCCTCCCAAAAATACTGGGAATTTTTGCTACAGCGCGAAATCCAAAATGGCCGCTAACGTCATCTTCAAAAATTAATTTTTGAACTAGAGCACCTAGAACCATGCAAGATAATACTTTTTAGAGTAAGTTGACCACCAGGATTCCAATTCTGGTATCAGTTTGACCTTATGGCATCATTTTGACCCAAGATGGCCGCCATCAATAGAGTGAAAACATAATGATCGTATGATTGTTCAGTAAAATTTTCTAATGCTCCCCACACACTAACAGTATATCATTAAGGATCATCCGGTAAGAGGTCAACTCTCATCAGTCCAGCTGCAAACCATAAACCACATGGTGTATGTGTGGTACTCCCTGTTGCACTCCTCGGTGAAGATTAAGTGGTAAGCCTTTTAAAGCATGTTCCTAAGAGTATGTAGAACCTAGTAGGCATTAGCTAGATATTTTTTATATAATAATAGGTAGAGGACTATGGAAGAAATTGATCAGCCAAGTAGATCATGTGTCCTCCAGTGTGGCAGGCCTTGCAATGAAGCCACTGATTCCATTTCCTCAATTGAGAGGAGGGAAAATATCAAGGAGAAGGCCCTATTATGGAGTGGTCTCGACAAATTTGGAAATGTCTATGCAACTGTCAATGGGAGAAAGGTCCTGTTGGACAATATGCTCATAATACTTGCAGGTTGACTCTATGGAATTCTAAGAAGCTGGAGCAAGCCAAGGAAAGACAGAAAAAGTTAGAGTGCCAATCTCAGTCTTTCCCTATGCCTGATGATTGTTTTGCAGAGGTTGAGATTTCACCTGCCAAGCGGCTACGTTCAAGTCTAGGGATGATACATGAATGTGTCTGGTGCAGTAAGACAGGGACGTCCAGGCACCCAGAATCAAAATTGTTGTTGATTTCCTACAATCATGCATGGGCAGCTTTTAAAAGTCACACAGTGGCTCTGGAAGATCAGGTAATGCGAGACAGAATCAACTGTCTGATCGATTCTGCAGCTGATCAACCCTATGCCCTTGAGATCCGATATCACCACAAATGCTGGTTGAAATACGTGCATAAATACCAGAAAATGAGTGAAGATGACAAACTCCCACACATGCAAAATGTCAATCTTCGTGAGGCTCGCACTATATTCTTTGACCATATCAGAAGAGTCATCTTTCAGGAACATGAGCTAAGGTCACTGCAGAGCCTCCTACAAGACTACACCTCCGTCATTTCTCGGTATGGCTTCCCAACATCTGGTGTCAAATCATCTTATATTAAACACATCCTGATCCAGGAGTTTGAAGACAAGATTAGTTTCCACTCCCGACCTCAGAGGAACCACAGTGAACTAGTCTATGATACGTCAGGGGGTGGTTCATATATCGAAGCAGCACTCTCATCCATTGGTGTCAGCAGTGAGCAACTGGTACGCAATGTGGCTGAACGGCTCAGGAATGACATCAAGTCCATCAAACTGGTCCCATGGCCTCCAAAGGTCGAGGAACTAGAGGAGGAGGCAAATTTATCTCCAAGCACACTCTCGCTTTCCTCTCTCATTACACAGTATGTCACAAAGCAACCCACCACTACTGCCATCAATGCCACCATCACCCTTCATGGAATGACTCGCAGCAAGGAACTTGTTGACTCTTTCTACAGACTCGGCATGGGGATTAGCTACTCAAATGTGCTTCTCTTACGTGATGTCTGGACCATGCATGATCTTGAACGGTGTGCAGTGTGTCCTGATGAAATTGCTGAGGGACAACCAAGCATCAGTATCATTGACAATGATGACTTTCTCAATGATACCTTGACAGAAGGGGGGACTGCACATCGCTGTAACTGGATATTTCTTCAGCATTTAGAATGTCAGGGTATGGAAGTACGAGAAAATGAGGCAAACATCCATGTGCGGATTAAAGACCCCAAGACTATGTCAAGGGTACTGACTGAAAAAGTATCTGAGATGCAGACAGTTACACCATACAGGATCATCAAGCGTGGTGAACCTCCCATTCGTCCCAAACCAACTACATTCTCGTCAAGTACAGAGGCTCAGCGCAAGCGCAGCATTATTCATGTCCTTTCTCGTTCTGACATGAATGGTGACCGCCCTGACCCAGGTGAGCAGACTATCCCTTCCTACAGTGGGTTTCATGCCAGCTGGCATATAAAACAGGGGAAGAGCAAGGCTTATTTCCATATGTCTTACAAACAACCACCTAACAAGTCAGTTGTGAATGACATCATGGACAAACTGTCTACTATCATTGCCACTAAGCACATGCCTTTTGCCTTCCTAGTGGGAGATCATCCTGTGTATGTTCTCATCACCCTGCTCAAGGCTGAAAACCCAAGCAAATATTGCAACATTATACCCTTTCTTGGTCCATTCCACACACAGTGTGTGATGATGAATGCTATCTACAAGCGTTACAAGGGGAGTGAGTTAGGCGAATTACTTGTGGCTGGAGGAGTTATTGCAGACGGTTCTGTTGATCGTAAGGAAAACATTATAAGAGGGGGCTGCGTTGCTTAAGGCTCATGTATGAGGCACTCATGACTCAGCTGGCAAAGGAGAGGTTCGTGCCTAACCTGGCTGATGAGACAAGGGAGAAACTTGAGATTCTGAGTGATACCAGTCTTTTCCAAGAATCCTGTGCTGCTGCTCATGCAGCTCTGGAGGATGATGCTGACTTCAATATCCTTGTCACCAATTTGTTCACCTACGTGGAAGCCAGTGACATGCCAAACTATTGGAGGGACTTTCTGTCCATGACAGATACACTCATGCAGAATGTGCATGTAGTACATGTCTGTAACTGGGAGGAGTATGTCAGCTCATTGCGTGCAATGCTACCATGGATGATTGCATATGACAACAACAGGTATGGGAGGTGGCTTCCTCATTTCTGGGCAATGCTGCCTGTGGACCAGGTTGCTTTCCTTCAGACTGATTTCACTCAGTCCATCACTGGAAACCCCTACTCCAACATGGCCTGGGACATGTGGATTGAATGTACCATGAATAAAGGCAGCAAAATGAAATCTGGATGGCTTTCCATCCTCCAGAATGAGAAGCAGCTGCTGGTGCATTCCAGAAATGTGAACAATGTTGCCCAAATCCGAGCTGCTCACAATGCCCTGGCCAACCGAAAAGAAATCGAGAGGAAGCACAAGGAATGTAGCTCAAAACGGATGCGAGAAGATGAGCAGTGTGTACAAGACCTCATCGCATGCCTGAATGAGTTTGACTCTTTTCCATTTGACCCAGCATCACTCACCCTCCGCACCCTACAGTCAGCCATGCCTGCTTCTGATAATCTTATTGTGGACTTCAACTCAGCCCATGCTGCAGGAGAGAAAAAGTTAACAAGCTTCTTGGAAGAACGGGTATTTAGTAAATGTACATCTCTCCATGCTCGTGTTCCTCTGAACAAACGCTTGACATTTGCCAAGGGAGCATGTATGGAGAAGTCCAAGGAGGACCTGAAGGTGAGAGCTGCTAAGATGAAGCAGAATGCTCTCAAGGCAGTGATTGACTTGGTTGAGGTCAGTCAACTTGTTAACCTCCATGAGTTGCTTGAACATCGAGTTATTGAGGAGTGTGTGGCTTTATTCAACTCAAATGGCTCATACAGGAAGACGCAGAAGAGCAAGCTTATCCAGAAGCTTACTCTCCAATCTGTAGATTTGCAAGAACCGTACACTGCTCTCATTGACATGGGCATGATCTGGAGGATGGCAACTCCATCAGTAGAAGACAGGCAGACACAAGATGGCACCCCATACAAGTGGTCAGACTTTGTCCATAAGGTGTCATCCATCATCATTGCATGCCATCATGATGCTGACCGTATCATTTGTGTGAATGACCCATATGACACAGCATTCTCAACTAAAGATGACGAGCGAGATTTGCGAGTACAGGCTAAAGCACATGTCCCCAACACCTATATGAAATTGGGTGACCCATTTCCTTCTGCCACAGCATTTAAAACATTTCTGTTTAGTGTCAGCATCAAGGGCAGGCTGCAAAAGCTAATATGCAGCTACATGGCAAGCGAAGCCTCACACAGAATGTACATGTGGAAATTGTCTACTCAGTTGGGTCTCACTGTATCAACTTATCAAACCAGCAACCGATGCCGGACTACAGCTTTGATCAATCAGAAGCTGACACAATCCTTTTCTCTGTATATACAGTTCTGCGTGAGTCAGGTTACAGGGTCCTGTTGTCATTGATGCTGCTGATACTGATGCATATGTGGCAGCAGCAGTTATTTCTCAGCAGCTGCCAGGTATGCTGTGTATTAAGAGAAAGCAGGAGACAGTACTTTGCCGTGGCCTGGTAACTGAGGAGATGGCAGGCTCTATTGTACAGCTACACAGTTTTACTGGCTGTGATGCCAATTCAAGCTTTTATGGCAAGGGTAAGTCATCTGTGTATGACAAAGTGGCAAAGATTTCTATTGCACGAGGGCAGCTCTCACAGTGTGGATAGCCTTGACCTTAAGGAAGAAGTAGTAGAAGAGCTCTTCAAATTCACACGACACATCATCTATGGAGACAAGAAGAGTAATACTATGGCTGAGGCCCGTACTACTAAGTGGAAGAAAATGAAGAACAAGTCATTTGTCTGTCTTCCTCCTGATGCAGATAGCCTACGCCAACACTGCCTCCGTGCTAACTACTTGGCATATCTAGTGCGCCATCCCTCTTTGAAGTGCCACCCATCATCACTTGGACTTGGCTGGGAACTGGTGGGTAGTCGCTATCGCCCTGTCCGTCACATACGATCTGCTTTACCGATGGTATCTTCCTGCACCAGGACCAGCTGCAGAGAGTGAGGAAGATGAAAGTGAGGATGACGATGATGATAATGATAAGGACTTGCAGATGCAGAGGGGGGATTCATCAGAGTCTGACGATTCAGAGGCTGAGTGGTCCGATTCAGACTAGTCAGAACATATATTTAAGTGATAGCTATAGTTTACCATTGAAACTCTCATCCCTTCATGCTTTCCCACAAAATAACGTTCAATTTAATCAAACATTACTTTATCTGGATGGCGGCCATCGTGGATTATTGGGTCAAAATGATGTCATAAGGTCACACTGATACCAGAATTGGAATCCTGGTGGTCAACTTACTCTAAAAAGTATCTTCTTGCATGATTCTAGGTGCTCTATGTCAAAAATTAATTTTTGAAGATGACGTTAGCGGCCATTTTGGATTTCGCGCTGTAGCAAAAATTCCCAGTATTTTTGGGAGGGACATGGGGGCTATATTTTTTATGTAAGGTTCAAAGAAGTCAAACCAGTAGTCAAAACATGTTAGCCGAAGAGTGGTCACAGAATTAAGATTCTAGACCCTACTATAAGGGACTTGTCCTATTGTATAACCAAACCTTTGGTAACTCAACAGGATGACTCATTGGGTAACTGAATGGCCCATAACGTTACAGGTATCCAGTAAAACAACTGGAAAAGTTGAGCATCTTTGGAGAACCAGTCATGTATAATCAGTTCATTTTATTATACATTAATGGAACCTTATTTGTAATCACAAAATACATTGCTTCCTGACAACACATAATCGGTAGCCAATTAAACACCTGAGGCTGTCTAGGTATATTTTATCATGAAGTAGTTGTATTAGTTTTTTGTATTTATATCCATTTAATGAGTACAGATCATCTTGGTGATAAATGGTTGTCATCATTATGTATGAGTATAATTATTATATTTAATGACACTGATGTAGCTAAATTTGTACTTACTTATAAACATATGTGAGACAGTAGATTCCACACAGTTGGTAATATTAATATATACCTCAAAGTTTCTTCTCAATAATAATTTTGTTGTTGAAAGTGATATCATTGAATAAGAATTATTTCCGAAGCATAAAATTTCGGAGCTGGAATTGAACGAGTAAGTATTGTTAGTGGTTGTATCTCGAAACGTCATTGAACAGAGTAGAATCAATTGGTGCTGCAAATAATGAATATAAAATGCAATACTCAATTATAAACTACATATCAACTATATCAATATTCACACATAATGGGAACATTAATATTAAAAACTGTTTTATGTACATAGCTACTGTTAAACTAAAAATGCTTAACATTGGCTCTATAGTGTGTTGTTGATGCTAGTGATGAACCAGAAGAGGTAAATTCACACAAGATTGATATTACTACATAATAAATGCTTCATAATAATATGTGACCGTCTACAGGAAAATCGGGCACAACGCGGCCCCGACGAAAAATTTTTTTTTTGCACTTACAGACTCCTCGGCAAGCAGATATTAAGCTCTCCAAGTTTTATCGCCGTAGCTTTAGCCATTCCCACTATATATCGCCTAACCGTTCCCTTCGTTAGGCTTATTTAATACAATTTTAAGAACTAAATCGATCTTTTTACGACGTCTACGCATGCCGCGTTGTGCCCGATTTTCCCGTAGACGGTCACATTATTAAACATCCCTTAGTTAATTTAATAATTATTCCATACGCATATCCTACTATACTTACTAAAACTATGCTGATTTTCATTTGATTGAATTTTGACTTAGACTGTACAATGACATCTGATGATCTTAAAGATGGGGGAATATTTACTGTATACATCATAGGTATATCAATATCATAAAAAAATTTTACCAAAAGTTTTATTGTACTTACCAGAGCTAAAATCATGTTCTTGTATAATAGTAGTAACGGTACCATTTCCTACTGAATTAATTGGTGTAATGGAATACGTTAAGAAATAACATTCTTCAATTTCATTTTCTTCATAATTGTATACAAATGTTGTATTTTGTAAATTACAATTTGATAATAAATGCATTGAAGCTGCTATTCCATTGGCTTTAAATATATCAATGCAGTAGTGAGATGGTGCAGGAATATACTCCAAGTAGTGATATGGTGTCTTCCATGTAACATATGCATTATTATTGATCATATTGATGCTAATATTTCTTACTGAAGTCAATGCACCTACCAGTTAAATTTTATTGCCATAAATTATAGTTTTACAACAATATATAAATAATTTAACCAATGTCTTTGTAATAATTAATGTTAATATCCATAGATACACTGAAGTTACTTGTGTTTATCTATCTTTTTGTAGATGTTTTTGTGGAAAATAATTGTTTAGTTCTGCAAGTGGATTTAGTAGGTTTAAAGATATTGTAGGGTGATAGTTAATGCTTGTTCCGAGGATATTATGGCCCAGAATTATACAAATCCTAGGAAATAGCCTGAGAAAGTGGAGATTTTGAGGTTATAATGACAAAGACACTGGATTTAACTGGTTTGTTCTTACATTGGAGTCCTGGAACCTGACACATTGAACCCAGCTGTTTACTCTCCACTCACTCAACTCAACCTAATGGAGCAGACTTTGTTAGCTAGCAAGGACTTGAACTTCAACATACTCAACTGTACTTAACTCTAGCTTCTGTATATTAGATAATATGGATAACTTCTTAAAAACTCCTATGACTAAACTAATCTCTATAATTTTATTTCAGGCCATTAATTCTTATTACAAATTTTATATCAAATTTCTTTCCTATTGTATTTCCCACAATTGAAACTAAAATGCAAGTCAGCTTTAAAAAAAGGAGGAATTATGATTCATCACTTTCTTACGAACACATCATAAGGCAACAAAAAGAGGGAATTATGTCTCACAACTTCCTGTTTCCAATGGAAGAAAATGTACTAGGTAGGTAATTGATGTATATAGTATTGACAAGTCAGAATACAATTTGGGGAGATATTTTACTAGCATGAGTAGCTATGTATTATCATGAGCCATAAGAGAGTGAAAATAAATGTGAAAGAGTGTAATGTCATCCTTATATTGTATGACAAGAGTTGTTTGTTATGACATTAAATATTTTTTTATATTGGATGTTTTTCTAAAACAATTAAGTTTCCTCCACCAGGAGCCAAGACCCCCTCCTCCCCCCCTCCCTTTCCTCCCTGCCAAGTGTATTGTCAAAAATTAAGGTCCTAAACAATATTTATAATTAAATTTTACAATTTATGTCATATTAGTCCCCTCCTTGTCATTAGCTCTGGATATGCCCCTGTAAACCATATTGATTTACAAACCTTGAACTATTATCTGACAATCTTCTGACTGAATAATATTTCCAGATGTAAAATTTGCTACACATTTAATTCTAGTATCATTCAAAGAGCCAAGAATCTGTGGGAATAATATGGAGCCCAAATTTAACTGGGGATCAAAGTTTCTCACTGCATTTAAATTAGTAATGATATTATTATGCTGGGTATCATTTAAATACCACATGATAGCAGAGAGAGTTCCACTGGAGGCATAACATACTAACTCCAAACTTCTTCCAGGTCGAATGATTCTTCTTGTACTTGGACTCAGTACAATTGATTCACTATGAAATTGTTTTACTATAATAACGAAAAAAATAATATAATTTTGGTCAATTAAAAAATTATTACAGTATTGATGCTATAGTATGCCCAAGTTGAGTTGGCCGCAAGAAAAACTTGAATAACTTTAGAACTGAAGCAGTTACGCATCCGGGGTTTGCATCATTGGAAAGCTCGCGCTAAAGCGGTTAAAAATATTCCCTCAGTATACTCCAAAACGGAGACAAAGTGCTATTCCAAAACTCAATACAAAAGTCTGTGGGAATAGAAAAAAACACTGGTTTCCCGCTCAAAATAGCTGTTTGCCTTAAGTATGGCTGTATTACAAGTTGCTAGCTAAATGATAGCTATATCAATGAAATATATTGGCTATACTGCATTTGCTATTGAACAGGTAGACAAATAATCTTACCAACATCCTATCAGGTGGTCCTGTACCCTCTGCGACAGCAGAACACTCCTTCTATCCTGTTTCCACACTAGCAATCTAAGCTAATAGCTAATAGCGATATAAAACTAGACGCGGCAATCTGAGAAGAAGCCGCTCTTGTACTGCTAATGGACTAACTAAATAAAAAGAACGGGCATTGGGAGCCTGTTTCGTTCAAGTTACGAGCTCCTCAGCCTCAAGTATATAATCCACTACTCCTCTGCGGTGCCGTCGCTGACGAGCCCATTCTTCGTCTACTGCTACATTTTTTGATTGTCTTCAAAATCTTCGTTGTACTTTTTCTCAATTCTGCTTTGTTTTGTCTAGTTGATTGTGCTCATTTGATCCTCGCGGCAGCGCGCCCGATTTTTTTTTTTTCAAAAAAAATTGCAACGAACATTGTGTAGCTAAGGTCATAGTCCGCCTGTGTACGAAATTTGGAGTCATTTCTAAGCATAGTTTATGAGAAGTAACACAAAATAGACTCCGAGACTAAAAATTAGTCCACGCGATCTTTTGGCAGAGACTTGATTGCATTCAAACCACACCCACAACAGATTCAATTGATTCCCAAGGGAAAGTGAGTTCCAGGTGCTCTCTAACTTTCGGGCGCCCACCGGTTAGCAAACGGTTTTCTGGCCGCTTCTCCCTCTCGATGATAAGCCCTACTGAAACGAGTGTGAGGAAATTATTGTAGTCTTGTTAATTGTGTTTTTCTCGGCACGGTCAGGTAAGGGGAAGCCTTTTATCAAGCTAGCTAGATGCATATTCAGTGTGTGTATGTACCTATAATAAATTAGTGAACCATTTTTGCTGCTGGAAAACTCTACAGTTTCAGTTTGTGTACAGTTTTCTGTACTTAGAATAAAAAATTAAAATAATAGAGTCATTAGTGAGGTATTATTTACCTGTCAAATCTTGGAGACAATCTGGGAGCCAGTGTCTGCTCTAGGGAGAAACAATACTGATAAAGTAAGCCAAGAAATACAATATCAAACAGCAGCGCTCTTTACAACTTATAGCGGGGGCGGGGCCTCGGTTAGTTTTATCAATTGATGGGCGGGAAGCTTTGAATTACTCGCGGCAAGCTAAGTTAGCGGTCGTTTTATTATTGCGAGCACAGCGGATTTTTGTGGTTATTTGTGGTGCGTGCGGGTGCGCGCCGTTTCTATGTCACAGCACCCTTAATGGAGACAGTCCGCGTGATCAATTGAGCCTTACCGCGCGACTAAAAGCGGGCGCGTTTTGAGCGGGAAACCTGTGTTTTTTTTCTATTATTCCCATAGACTTTTGTATTGAGTTTTGGAATAGCAAATTGATGACATGATAGAATTTAAGTAGTACACATATACAAAATATAGTTGTGATCCGAGTTGAAGGTGGAGTACTTTCTGAGTTGGTCCTAATCCTTACAATAAACGGCATCTAGTAGTGAAGAAAAAGGAAAATATAAATACGCGTGTTTATGCCAATTACTTTTCTTCACTACTATAGATGCCGTTTATTATAAGGATTAGGACCAACTCAGGAAGCACTCCACCTTCAACTCGGATCACAACTATATTTTGCATATGTGTACTACTTCAATTCTATCATTTCATCAATTTTCATATACATATTATAAATAAATGAAACAATTGATAATTTTATTTAACAAGAAAGTCTAGTAACTTTAGCTACAAGTTAACAGTGCTGTACTGCTGAATCCTGTGAATGTCAGAATCTTTCTTTGGAAACAGTAGGTAGAATCGACGGATTTTAATCTTATTTCTTTGGAAGAACGCCCCACCAGTTTGCGTTTTCCATCTGCTGTACATTATCTGCGCTTAAGAAACATAAATCAAGATGAGCTGTACAGCGCCCGAAAAACTCACTAATTTTCTTTCTTTCAATAGTTACAGTATTAGTGCCAATTGTGCTACCCCCCCTTTTTCACGTGCAACTTTGACGTTTGCGCGCTTAATTGACTTGGATTCACATGACTAAATTGCTTCCTGTAAGTAGTAAATGCATTCCTCAATTACCGCGCTTGCGGTCGTGCCAAACTCAACTCGGACATACTATAGATAGTTTAATAGTTTTTAAAATTTGAGCCTTAATCTGTTTCAATAATTGTTTATATATTTTTTCTGACCATGTGAATCTCACATAACATTGTTTTTGTGCGATCTAATATCATATCAAGTTTGGGGCTAACAATTACAAATGAACTTGAGTTTCATTAATTTAAGTATAAACATAGGTTGAAATTTAAAATCAGTTACATGAAATCATAGAGCCTAATTGATTATTTATAAGTATTATAATAAATTAACATTATTTTAGAAAGAAATTGTTTTTACAAACATGTCATTTGGGAGTAATTTTAAATCATAATGTCTCAGAGGAAAAACAACAAAAAATACAGTAAGAACATTTGAGAGTGACTTTAAAAAAGTAAGAAACTTCATTTTAATGAGGAGCACCGTAATAACCAATAAAAATTAGTTCTAAGTATAATGCAAGTGGTAACCATTCTGACATGTTTATTTTGTTGATATCAATAAGTTTAGTATCAATTATTTAGTACATTATGAAGTAATTTATTCAATTTCCATCCATCTTTGGCTGTTCATATGTATAATATCTACTAGCTGGCCACAACCAAAAAAGTTCTCAGACTTAATTATATTGCTTGTGGTAGTTAATGTGTGTGTGTAACTTAGCATCTTTTTCTTAACCACAGATTGAAGTAGGGGCATTTCCTGCAGTTATTCTACACTACACAAAATAATCTTTTTCATTACATATTCGTTTTCTATACTCACTCATAAGAAATAAAGTCATCCAAATCAGCCAAATGAGACGAGTAGTTAACATAGTTGATAGGTAGCTTCGATTCGAGCTGTATAAAATGATTATCTTAGGTATTGGCCCCCTTTTAGGAAGCAGTGAAGTAATAAATTACTGGGCGGCAACGTTAACGGAAATCTCGGAAACACTTACTAGTATAAGCATAAGGGCTATATCATCCCCCCCCCCAAATCAGTTGATGTTGATGCTGAATAATATCACTGACTTTACTCAGCTTATAACAAAGCAATAAAAGTATCCTATTTGGCAAAATTTTGATAGCTTCCAATTCCAGATCTGCAAAAAGTCGCTGCTAGGTATAATGGAATCAAATAAAGAAAGAACTCCCAATGTGGCTTCATTTAGGAAGTTGGTCATAGAAATACAACACTCTCAAACAGTTTGAGTAGTATTGGTCATAAACCCTCTGTAGTCTTGTGACAGTCCACCAAGGGGTTGACTATATCTACGGTCCTTCAGACCCAACGCGTAGTGTTAGGTAAAGGGTCTCGCTACGCAAGACTAAGACGCCATAATTACAGGATACTATTGTAGAAATTCGGTTGAAATTCTCTACCAGTAGAGTATACGACAAATATTATGAACAAATTCACCTGATATAACTTTTAAGTCGAAAGCATGGCGTATTGCTTTAAAAAAAACTATTTTAATTAGATTATTGTTATTTTTTTTGTTTACAATTGCCACACTTAATGTTTTCAAAAAGTGAAATGATGCTGTCATAATACTGTTATGCCACAATACTTGCAAAGTAGCTACGAAAATCGTAACATTAATTTTTTAGTGGTATGAAAATCGCCATAAGCTGAATTTTGATCCATATTAAATGTGATGATTCTTTGTTGGATTTGTGATTCCAGCCTAATGTCTTCATACAGTGGACATGGTATTGCACTAGTATTGTTCTTTTACCTTGAAGTTGTAAGCCTTTTGATGATTTTTTCCTTTCCTTCCTCCCCGCCCACCAATATAAGGGTCGGCGACGCCAGACTAACTAACTGCATCACGTATAGTCAGTAATATCAGTAATAGAAATTCTCACGGGGCCAGACCCTTTACCAAACGTAAAGCGAGGAGAGGGTCTGGTCCAGTGAAAGGGGGGGGGGGGGGGGTTGCGCTGTACAGGACCCACGAATTCCTGGACGAAAAAGAAGCTGCACAGCCCGCGATACAAAGTGAAGCTGAATAAAATACGGGAATCCGTGCTCGGTCCGTATTAAAAGGTCTGCGTACTGCAATTATAATGACTTGTTCACAGCGCCCCAAAAAGGGCGCTCCTATTATCAAACGAGAGAATGCTTTGGGTATAATCGACAAAACCGTGAAAACTTGATATGCGACCAGACAAGCACAATCTGTCACTACACTATTTTCATTCATATGCAGTTCTCAATCGTGTCAATGCATCCAGTTTGTCAGACATTGTACCATAATACAAGCCAACTTGATACCGAAGTTGTGGCTAATACCCTGCTGCCGTCTATGTCAGATGACTTGGCCCTTATAAATAATATTACTACGATCATATCAAGGGTTTTGGTGGGTCATCTGGAATACTTCAAATTTGCTTTTGAAGATACAGTGAATTGGCATATTAAACATAAATTTTATGGAGAGATATGTCTTACAAATCAATTTTGGTAAACAAGACAACATTAATAGAGTTATTTATTCATGTTGTCTAATTTGTCAAGGCAGGATTCACCACCCGCTCTTATCGCCGCCCCCCCTTCACTCCGTGTTTACATGCTGTGTGTAGTATCCATAATCACAGTATATTAGCTCATAATTTCATGGTAATAATGAACAAAATTTCCCCTTTCACTTTTAATTTGGCATTGCAGTAGATTTACCTAAGCATCTCGCCAGATATAGAAGCCTAGACTCAATAATTTTCAAGTAAAATCTTTATTTTCTATAGGCTTTGTCCATGTTCTGGTCATACATTCTATATAGTCATAGTACATCAATGGTGTAGGAAGATTTTCGATATGGGTGTGCTCCATGAGCAAGTGTTTTGTGGTTTGCTTGAAAAATCACATTTTAAAATTGTGCCCAAGGGGGGTGGGGCTGCATCTCCCAGACACCTCCACTCCCTATGTTTCTGTACATGATAATATTAGGACTACATGAGGCTATTTTTACAGTAATAAACTAAATAGTTTCTTAACATTTTCAACCTCTCTGTAATTTGAAATGCCATATTTAAAAGTATGTTTATTCATTATTCATGAAAGTTTTAATGTATTGTGAAAAAATACAGACTTGTTGTATTTATTGATGTAGAGGTACAAAATTATTTTGCTAACTAACTTGCAAAGCCATACAATTAAAACAATTTTTAATAAATCACATAGCTAATAATAATGGTAGTTAGTATCTTGTGACAAAAGAAGTAGAAAATTGAAAATATTTCTGGTGACTAGCTACACTGATGAATCCATTTCAAACTTTTTCGTTGTATAACTATTTAGAAACAAGAAAAAAATAACATTATTTTTTTACTTCAGCTAGGAAAAAAAATTCAGAGTGAGTATTGCAGGTACCACATTTTACAAATTAAAGTGATTGGAGACCACTTTTTAATCCAAAATAATTTGAATATATTAGTCAGTATCTTTAATAGACAGATGTCAGTTATAGCCAGCTATATGGTTGCCTATTATTTAATAGGCTAGAGACATTTATATTCAATTTCACTGAGTTATAATGATCTCATGTAGCTTGATACTAATTTCAGGATGATGAGCCCCATATTATTCATTTAGACGTGTGTACATACACAACTACTTAAAAATGAGATAAAATTAGCTACCACAAAAAGCTTGCTGCAGCAAAAGACAAAAATCTTGCAAAGAAATTTCAGAGAAATAATGTTTTTCTGTTCGTTAGGCACTACTTGCAATAGTCTTGTAATTTCCTGTTTTAGGCAAGCAACACAAAGCCATTCCACCAAAAAATTTACTTTATCCAAGGTCAAAAGTTATGTAGGGTTAAGGTTCGGGCAATGTTTCCTGACCGCAATTATTCCTTACTAGCAAGTACCCGTGGCGCTTGATGTATTGCAAAATAAGAATGCAGTAGCACAAGTTATCTTGCTCAGTTATCATTCTCTACCATTGGTTAAGGTTACATAAGTTTCCCTCTCCTACTCTCTATTTTTCTGAATCATCTGAGCTTTTCTTCTATCCCACCTCTCCTATCTTCAGCTCTTCTTCTCGAGTCATAAAACCCCCTTTTACATTGTCTATCTTACTTTGGGAAACTCTTGTCTTCTATATAATAGTTAGGCGCTGCTTCGGAGGGAACTACTGTATTTAGGGTCCTTGATGAAGGCCCTTAGCGTCAATTTACAGGTTAGAACCTAGCAACAGTTCCAAACAACACAATTGGAGGGACTCTACATATAGAATCCCTCCCTGAAGGGACTACGCTTTACCAAACCGTGCAAAGCTTATGAATTATTCAGGAATACACCCGTCGGTCGTCGTCATCGGTCATCGGTTGTCGTCGTCGTCATCGGTCATCGGTCGTCGTCGTCGTCATTACTGACACATAAGCGTATTATTATTATATAGATGTGGCAGCGATTCCTCTCTCCTTAGCCGCTTCCACAATTACCACTGAATGTTACGACACTTTACCTACCTGAGGTAACGATGCCTTATCAACCCGTCCAAAGTTTATGAATTATTCATGAATACACACACCGTCGGTCGCTTTACCTAGGTTAGGTAACGATGCCTTATCAACCCGTCCAAAGTTATAAATTATTCAGGAATACACACACCGTCGGTCGTAGTCCTCGTTACTGACACACATGCGTATTATTACAATACTAGTAAGTACCCGGTGAAGTATAGGAGAGGTTGGGTGGAAGAAAAGTTCAGATGGTTCAGAAAAAAAGAGAGTAGGAGAGGGAAACTTATGTAACCTTAACCAGTGATAGGTAGTGTTCTACAGATGATGCCTTGTTTAGATGTGCAAGTTTCAATTTCATAGAGTGGAGGATCAGTACTTCAAATGGACAACACTATTTTACTAGCTTTAGTGCTGAGTATAACAACCAAGGAGAAATGTGATCTGGAGTACTAGCATCATTTACTGCTGCAGCAATATTGGAATTCGTTAACTCATCGTATTTAATGTCTACTATAGCAATAAAAAATGTTACTTCTAATGAATTAAATATTAGATGTAATGTGGATCAAATTGTTCGATATTTTGATGAAAGAGGTAATTTACACTATGCTAAATAACAAAAGTGTGGAATGTCTTTAAGTAAATGCATTATTGTGATTCAATTACATAGACATTTTTAATAAAATGGCTAGATATTATAGATTCTAGAAGGTTAAAATATACACTGTGATAAATAAATATACTTTTTTAATTTGTATTTCATCATAGCATTTTTTAAATGTGAACTAC